>PJUE01000079.1_pt1 | contig 137963 bp, 131 predicted proteins | sample 1512171 | NCBI WGS metagenome assembly PJUE01 (sample SAMN08177674, study PRJNA422409) | Feces metagenome, whole genome shotgun sequencing project. | isolation source: Chicken feces (3) enriched on wood chips: alkali lignin treatment | host: Gallus gallus | place: USA: Madison | collected 2015-01-15
CGTGCTGGTCGTCGTGAAAGACCGGAATGTTCATGCGTTCGCGCAGCTTGCGCTCGACGGTGAAGCACTCCGGCGCCTTGATGTCTTCCAGGTTGATGCCGCCGAAGGTGGCTTCCAGGCCGGCGATGATCTCGACCAGCTTGTCCGGGTCGGTTTCGTTGATTTCGATGTCGAAGACGTCCAGGCCGGCGAACTTCTTGAACAGCACCGCCTTGCCTTCCATCACCGGCTTGGAGGCCAGCGCGCCGATGTTGCCCAGGCCCAGCACCGCGGTGCCGTTGGTGATCACGCCCACCAGGTTGCCGCGGCCGGTGTACCGGTACACATTGGCCGGATCGGCCACGATTTCTTCACAGGCCGCCGCCACGCCAGGCGAGTACGCCAGGGCCAGGTCGCGCTGGTTGACCAGCGGCTTGGACGCCACGACGGAGATCTTCCCCGGGGTGGGGAACTCGTGATAGTCCAGTGCTGCCTGGCGATCCGATTGCGTATTCATGGGGCTGAGCCTCCTAGTCTTGATATAGGAAAAATTCTAGGCTCCAATACATAAGCAGATCATTCAACTTTAATATCGTCCCATAATCTTTACCTTATGCATCGCCTATGACAGCCTTTGATCCGGACCTGGTTATCCGGAAACTGACCTCGCGGCTGAAGATGCGCCACCTGGTGCTGCTGCTGCAGATCGAGCAGCACGGCTCGCTGACCCGGGTGGCCGAGCACATGGCCACCAGCCAGCCAGCCGTGACCAATGCCCTGGCCGAACTGGAAAGCATGTTCGACGTGCCCCTGTTCGAACGCTCGGTGCGCGGCATGACGCCCACGCCGCTGGGCGCGGTGGTGCTGGCCCGCGCCCGCGCCCTGGTCCACGACCTGGGGCATCTGGTCCAGGAAATGGAGGCCGTGGCGGCCGGCCACGCCGCCCATCTGCACATCGGCGTCATCCCCTTCGTGTCCGGCCAGATGCTGTCGTCCGCCATCAGCCGCACCCTGCCCCAAGGCCGCCGCATCACCGCCACCATCCACGAAGGCCAGGGGCCGGCGCTGCTGCGCCAGCTGCGCGACCATACGCTGGACATGGTGGTGGGCTGGGCCACTCCCTCGGTGGACATGGACAACCTGGGCTTCGAGGTGCTGTACCACCAGCAGCCGCGCCTGATCGCCAGCCGCAGATTGGCGGCCCGCCTGGGCCGCTCGCGGCTGGAATGGAACCGGCTGGCCGACCTGGACTGGATCCTGGGCACGCCGGACAGCCCGATCCGCGAACAGGTGTCCGAGATCTTCCTGCGCGCCGGGCTGGCGCCCCCGACGCCGTCGGTGCAAAGCGATTCGTCCAAGCTGATCGGCGAAATGATCGTGGCCAGCGACCGCGCCGTCGCCATCCTGCCCGCAGACATCGCCGACGAGCTGGTGCGCATCGCCGGCGCCGCCATCGTGCCGTATTCCTTCGACTGGACCCTGCCGCCGATCGCGCTGTTCACGCGCGCCGAGGGCCTGCGCCGCAACGTCGACGCGCTGTTCGCCGCCGCGCTGCGCGAGGCCTACACCAAGGGCGCGCGCCTGCCCGCCTGATCCGCGCGGCAGGAAAATTGCCAACAAATGCAAATACGCTCGCGCCGCGGCGGCGCGCCCTCCTATACTTCCCGCGCCAAGCAACAAGCAGGAGGGCACGCAGTTTGTTCACACTTCCGCCTATCAACCCGGGCCGCGGCGCAATCGCCCTCCTCACCCTCGCCGCGCTTGCCGGATTGTCCGGCTGCAATTCGCTGCTGAACGAAGGCACGGGCGCCGCGGCCGGTATCGCCGGCACCGCCATCGCCAACAAGGTCACTGACAACGCCACCGTCGCCACCGGCATCGGCCTGGGCGTGCAGGCCGGCGCCAAGGCCGCGCTGGCCTACGCCCAGCGCAAGACGCGCGGCGAAGAACAGGACGCCATCGCCATGGCCGCCGGTCCGCTGGCGGTGGGCAAGGTGGCCAACTGGCAGGTCAAGCACCAGCTGCCCATCGAAAGCGACGCGCAGGGCCAGGTCACGGTCAGCCGGCTGATCGGCGGCGTGAACCTGGAATGCAAGGAAGTGGTCTTCTCCATAGACACGCCGGCCGACAAGGCTGGCGCCGATCCGCAACGCGAGTTCTACGTCACCACCGTGTGCCGCGACGGCGAGCACTGGCGCTGGGCCAGCGCCGAGCCCGCCACGGCCCGCTGGGGCTCGCTGCAGTGAGGCGCGCCGCAAGCCTGCTGGCGCTGGCCGCCTGCCTGGGCCTGGCCGGCTGCCAGAGCTCCTCGATCGGCGGCGCGGCGGGCGCCGTGGTCGGCACCGTCAGCGGCGCAGCCACCGCCAATCCGGTGGCGGGCTACGCCATTGGCGTCACGGTCCAGGCGGCGGTGGATGCCACGGTGAAATACGTGCTGCGCGAGTGGAAGAACGACCAGCAGAACGTCATGGCCAACGCGGCGGGCGCCCTGCCCATCGGCCAGGTGCGCCAGTGGGAAATCCGCCAACCGCTGTCCATAGGCAACGAGCGCGGCGGCATCCAGGTGGTGCGCGACATCGCCACGCCGCTGACCCATTGCCGCGAGGTGCTGTTCACGGTGGAGCAGAAGGACGCGCCCGCACCCGCCTACTCCAGCATGATCTGCCAGCAGCCTGGCGGCCAGTGGAAGTGGGCCGCGGCCGAGCCCGCGGTGGCACGCTGGAACGGGCTGCAATAGCCTGAGCGCCGGGCCGCTGGCCTCTTGATCGCGCCGGGGCGGGCGGGTGATACTGCCTGCAAGCCCCTTGCCCCAGACTCCCCATGAACTCAGGCCAGTTCGTCATGCAGCGCAGCGCCCTCGCCGGCGTGCAGGCCGTGGCCGCGCACAGCCGGCATGCGTTCGCGCGCCACACGCACGAGCAGTTCGGCATCGGCGTCATGCGCCAGGGCGCCCAGGTCTCGCATAGCGGCCGCGGCCAGGTCGAGGCCGGCCCCGGCCACGTCATCACGGTGAACCCCGGCGAAGTGCATGACGGCGCCCCCATCGGCAATGGCGAACGCGCCTGGCAGATGCTGTACCTGGACCCCGAGGTGGTGGCACAGGCCGCAGCCGAACTGGACGCAAGCGGCCTCGGCTACAAATTCGAGCACCCAGCACAGGACCGCCCCGCGCTGGCGCGGGACGTGCTGGCGCTGTATGCCCAGGCCACTGCCGGCGCGGCGCCGCTGGCCTGCGATGCGCTGCTGCTGCGCATCCTGGCGCAGGCGCGCGACCGCGATGCCGAGCGTCTGGCCCGGCCCGCGCGCGCCGCCCCAGACGCCATCCGCCATGCCCGCGCGCTGATCGACGACGACCCGGCGGCCTCGCTGTCGCTGGCCGACCTGGCCGCGGCCAGCGGCCTGAGCCGCTACCAGGTGCTGCGGGCGTTCGCCCGCGACACCGGCCTCACGCCCCACGCCTACCAGGTGCAGCGGCGCTTGCTGCTGGCGCGCAGCCTGATCCGGCAAGGCTCGGCCCTGGCCGATGCCGCGGCCGCGGTCGGCTTTGCCGACCAGAGCCACATGACCCGGCTGTTCGTGCGCGCCTACGGCGTATCGCCGCGCCGCTACGCGCTGGCCGCAAGCTGAGCCCTGCAATTTCGTTCAAGACCCGGCCGCGCCCGGCCGCTTAGCCTGGGCGCCTCTCTCTGAACAGGCGTGGGTCGGGTAATGAACAATCGGATGCAGGGCTATTGCTATCTGGCGGCCGCCATGGCGCTGGTGGGCAGCACGGTAGCCGCCAGCAAGATCATCGGCACGGGCTTGCCGCCCTTCACCGCGACGGCCTTGCGCTTCGCCATCGCACTGCCCTGCTTCGCCCTGCTGATGGCGTTGACCGGCGCGCGCCTGCCGCGGCTGGCGCCGCGCGACTGGCTGCTGCTGGCCGTCCAGGCCATCGCCGGCAGCGTCGGCTACACCGCGCTGCTGATCGCCGGGCTGCAACGTGCGTCGGCGGTGGACGGCGGCATCATCCTGGGCACCTTGCCGCTGGTCTCGGCTGCCATCGCCATCCTGCTGCTGGGCGAACGCCCGGGCAAGCCCACGCTGGCCGCCATCGTCGCCGCGGCCTTCGGCGTCTGGCTGATGATGCGCCATTCGGCCGGTCAAGGCGGCGCGCGCTCGCTGGCGGGCAACGCGCTGATCCTGGGCGCGGTGCTGTGCGAAGGATTATTCATCCTGTTGAACAAGCGGCTGCGCCAGCCGGTGGCGCCGCTGGCGCTATCGACGCTCATGACGGGCTTTGGCCTGGCATTCTCGGCCGTGGCATGCGTGGCGGAAGCGCCGTGGGATCTGAACTTGCCCGCTTCGGCGGTGGCCGCGGTGGCCTACTACGCGCTGGTGCCCACCGTGGGCGGCTTCCTGCTCTGGTATGCGGGCGCGGCCCGCGTCAACGGCGCCGAAGCCGCCTTGTTCACCGCGCTGGCGCCGGTATCGGCGGTAGCGCTGGCCGCCGGACTGCTGGGCGAATCCTTGGCTCCCGCGCAGCTGGCCGGCATGGCTTGCGTGCTGGGCGCGGTACTGGCGCTGGGCGGGTCCGGGCTGCGCTCGCGCGGCCAGCGGCTACCCGCCGGACCCGCAGCCGCTGCCGACGACGCCCCCCAGCGGCCCTAGCCGCGGCTGAAGGCCAGCGCAAACTCGTCGGAAAAAATATCGGCCAGCGAGCGCCGCAACGCGGCGGCGCGTTCGGCCCCGTAGGCCGCCTCGAAGCGGCGCTGCGCGTCTTTCCACAGACGCTTGGACTCCGCCAGCTTGGCGCGTCCCGCGTCTGTCAACGCCACGCGGCGGCTGCGCCCGTCCAGCGGGTCGCGCGACATCTGCACGTAGCCGTCGCGCTCCAGCGGCTTGAGATTGTGCGCCAGCGCCGAGCGGTCCAGCACCATGTTGCGCGCCAGGTCGGTCATCGACGGCGTGCCCGCGCGCGCGATATGCACCAGGATGGAATGCTGCGACACCTTCAGGCCGCAGGGAGCCAGCACCGTGTCGTACAGCTGCGAAACGCGCCGGGTCGCCTTGCGCAGCGCCGCGCCGTTGCAGATGAGCGGATCGGGTGCAACGGAAGCGGCGGAAACGGAAGGCTGTTCGTCGGGCATGGCAGGCGCAAGAAGTGGAGGACGGCGAGGACTCAACGCTACCGCCGGCGTGGAATCGAGTCTAGCGCAATCTTGACTTTTATTGGCATATGCACGTAAATATTCGAACGCCACCCAAGGGTTCCTTCCCATGTCCGCGCCACCGCCGCCCCGTCCCGCCAATGCGCGCCTGCAGGCCATGCTGCATGCGCCCATCGCCCCCACGCTGGCGCGCCTGGCGTGGCCGAACATCCTGATGATGCTGGCGCAGTCCTCCACCGGATTGATCGAGACCTGGTTCCTGGCGCGCTTGGGCACGCCGGTGCTGGCGGGCGTGGCATTGGTGGTGCCGGTGCTGATGCTGATGCAGAACATGTCGCAAGGCGCAATGGGCGGCGGCATCTCGGCCGCGGTCGCAAGATCGCTGGGCGGCGGCCGGCAGCGCGAGGCGGACCAGTTGGTGCTGCACGCCGTGGTGCTCAACGGCCTGCTGGGCCTGGCGTTTTGCGCACTGCTGCTGCTTGGCGGCCCGTGGCTTTACCGCGCGCTGGGCGCCGAGGGAGAGGCGCTAGAGGCCGCCCTGGCCTATTCCGACGTCATCTTCGGCGGCATCGTCCTGATGTGGCTGATGAACGCGTTCGCCAGCGCCATCCGCGGCACGGGCAACATGCTGGTGCCTGGCGCCGTGATCTGCGGCGGCGCCCTGCTGCTGATCCCGCTGTCTCCGTGCCTGATCTTCGGCTGGGGGCCTTTTCCCGCGCTGGGCGTGGCCGGCGGCGGCTGGGCGCTGGTGATCTACTACGCCCTGGGCGCGCTGATCCTGGGCCTGTACTGCGCCAGCGGACGCAACGCGGCGCGGCTGGTGCCCAGCCGCCTCTATCCGGGCCTGATGCGCAATATCCTCAGCGTGGGCGCCCTGGCCACCATCAATCCCCTCCTGACCAACGCCCTGGTGGCGCTGACGGCGGCCCTGGTCGGCGCCTATGCCGGCACCGCAGCGGTCGCCGGCTTTGGCATCGCCGTGCGCCTGGAGTACCTGCTGATGCCCATCGCCTTCGGCTTGGGCGCGCCCATGGTGGCAATGGTGGGGTCCAACATCGGCGCGGGCCAGCCCGAACGCGCGCTGCGCATCGCCCTGACCGGCGGCGCGATGGCCTTTGTGCTGGCGGAGGCCATCGGACTGGCGGCGGCGTTCTTCCCCGAGGCCTGGCTGCGCCTGTTCGGCGCGCAGGACCATATGCTGGAAGCCGGCGCCAGCTATCTGCGCACCGTCGGCCCGGTCTACGGCTTCTTCGCCCTGGGTTTCTCGATGTACTTCGCTTCGCAGGGCGCCGGCCGCCTGAAATGGCCGCTGATCGCGGGATTCCTGCGTCTGCTGCTCGGCATCGGCGCCGGCGCCATTGTCTTGCGCCTGACGGGATCGCTGAGCCTGTTCTTCGCCATCGCGGCGCTGGCGATGTGCGTCTATGGCCTGGTCATCCTGGGCGCCGTCGCGTCGGGCTCCTGGTTCGACCGCCCGGTCCAGGGCTGGCGCCGGCTGTTCGCGCGCTCCTAGCGGTCCGGGCGCGCAGGCGCGTCGCGCAGCGCGTATTCCACCAGCGCTGCCGCGTAGGCCGGCAGCGTGTCGCGCACGCATAGCACCAGGTCGCGCGCGGCCCAATCGTCGGCCAACGCCACGCGCCGCACGCCCGCGGCCCGGCCATAACGCGCAGCCGCCACGCGCGGCACGATGGCAATGCCCACACCCTGCCCCACCATCCGGCACACGGCATCGAAACTGCGCAGCCGCACGCGGTACGACAAGGCCTTGCCGCCACGCCGCGCGTGATGGGCGATGTGTTCCTGCAAGGCGCTGCCCTCGACCAGCCCGACGAATGCCTGGTCGGCCACGTCGGCCAGCAGCACCGACTGACGGCCGGCCAGCGCGTGGTCCGGCGGCACGATCAACGTCAGGGGATCATGCCGGAAGGTCTGCGTATGCAGGCCGTGCAGATCGGCCGAATCGGCCAGCACGCCGATGTCGCAGGCGCCTGCCCGCAACGCGTCGGCGATCTCGTGGCTCAAGCGTTCTTCCAGGTCCACCGAGACGCGGGGATGGTCCCTGAGAAATGCGCCCAGCACCGGCGGCAGGTATTCGCTCAGGGCCGTGGTGTTGCACAGCACGCGCACCAACCCTTTCAGCCCCAGGCCGTAATGGTCCAGCTCGCCGCGCATGCGATCCATCTGCGCCAGCACCACGCGCGCATGGTGCGCCAGCGTGCGGCCCGCCGGCGTGGGCTCGACCCCGCGCGGCTCGCGCAGCAGCAGCGGCACGCCCAGCGTGTCCTCCATGCCGCGGATGCGTTCGCTGGCCGATGCCAACGTCATGTGGGAGCGCTTGGCCCCCGCGGTGATGGAGCCGGTTTCCTGTACGTTGAGGAACAGCCGCAGATCGGTGAGATCGAATCGCATGCAAAAAGCGTAGCACGGCAAGCCTCAGGCTGTGCCATAGGACAACTACGCGAGATCCCGATACAAGATCCAAGGCGCTGCGGATGACAATGAACTCCCGCCCTTCCAATCCAGGGAAATCCCATGAAAACCATCATATCGCGGCGCCCCCGGGTCCATTGGCCCGCTCTTGCCCTGCTGGCCCTGAGCCTGCAAGGCTCAGGTTTGGCCGTAGCCGCCAACCTGGACCCTCACACCACGCCAGCGCAGAAATACGCGCTGGCGCTGGAAGCCCAGACCCAGGGCGACTATGCCGCCATGACGCAGTGGCTGCGCGCGGCCGCCAGTGACGGCCACGCGCCCGCGCAGCGCATGCTGGGCATCGCCCTGCTGGGCGGCCCGACGCTCTACGGTGAGTCCCTGCGCGCCGACCTGTGCGAGGGACGGCGGTGGCTGCTGCGCGCCGCCCGCCAGGACGGCAAGGGCGCGGACGACGTCGCCTACGCCCTGTTCGGCCGTCCGCGCGACGGCCTCACCGTCCGCTGCGAGCCCGCATGAACCTCCTGGACCTGTTTCCCGGCGGCACGCCCGTGCTGCTTGCCGTCACCGTATCGGTGTTCATCCTGGCCGGCGTGGTCAAGGGCGTCGTGGGGCTGGGACTGCCCACCATCTCCATGGCCATGCTGGCGCTGGTCATGGCTCCCGCCCAGGCCGCGGCATTGCTGATCGTGCCGTCCCTCATCACCAACCTCTGGCAGGCCCGGCCTTGGGTCACGCTGCCCCAGGTGCTGCGCCGCATCGGCGCGATGCAGGCCGGCGTCTGCGCGGGCACGATAGGCGGCGCGTTGTGGCTGGGTCCGCCTTCGGGACACTGGGCCAGCGTGTGCCTGGGGCTGGCCCTGGTGGCCTATGCCGCCTGGGGCCTGTTCGGCTCGCCGCCCAGGGCGCCGCAGCGCCATCAAGGGCTGGTGGGCGTATCGGTCGGCGCCATTACCGGGGTCATCACCGCGGCGACCGGCGTGTTCGTCATCCCCGCGGTGCCTTATCTGCAAGCCCTGAACCTGGGCAAGGACGGCTTGATCCAGGCCATGGGCATCTCGTTCACGGTGTCCACCGTGGCGTTGGCGATCGGCCTGGGCGTCACCGGCGGCTACACGCCCGAAGCCGCCGGCGCGTCCCTGCTGATGTTGCTGCCGGCGCTGGCCGGCATGGCGCTGGGCGCATGGCTGCGCGGCAGGATGTCGGCGCAGGCCTTCAAGCGCTGCTTCATGGTGAGCCTGGCGCTGTTGGGCGCCTACCAGGCGGTGCAGGGCTGGACGGCCTGAGCCCTGCTCTCAGCCGGAGCGTCAGGCGGCCATCCGCCTTTCGTCCACGAAGCCGATGGACACGGACATCTCGCGCCAGCGCGCCAGTTCCTGCTGCACCGACTGGATCTTGGCGCGCGCCTGGTCGAAGGCGTCGCGCCCCAGGAACAGGTGCAGGGGCGCATATTGCGCCTGCGCCGCGTTGATCAGCGTGCGCGCCATCTTGGCCGGATCGCCGTCCGCGTCGCGCGCCTGCGCATTGCGCGCCGCCAGTTCGGGCGCTTGCTCGCCGTCCGCCGTGCGCAACGCGCCCGGGTAGACCAGCGACACCCGGATGCCGAACGGCGCCGCCTCGGCGGCCAGGGCTTCGGTCAGGCCGCTGACGGCGAACTTGGCGGCGCTATAGGCGCCCCAATCGGCCCTGCCGCCATCGAAGCCCAGGATCGACGAGATGTTGAAGACGTGCCCGCTGCGCTGCGCGCGCATGCGCGGCAGGACCGCGCGGATCACGTTCAGCGTGGCAAACACATTGATGTCGAAGGTGCCTCTCAGGTCCTCGTCCGGCAGACTATCCAGCGCGCCGCGCAGGCCATGGCCCGCGTTGTTCACCACCACGTCCAGGCCGCCGAAGGCGGCCACCGTGGCATCCACCGCGCGCTGCACCTTGCGCTCGTCGGCCAGGTCCACCGTCAGGGGCAGGAACTGCCCCTCCAGCTTGGCGCCCACCGCGTCCAGCAGCGCATCGCCGTCCTGCGAGGTCGCCGCGACCTTGTGGCCCAAGTCCAGCAGCATCTTCACCAGGACCAGGCCCAGCCCCGCGGATGCGTCCGTCACCAACCAGATTTTTTCGGTATTCATGCGATTCCCTTCCCTTGCGTGCGCTGCCGGCAATGCGCCCGGCAGCGTGGCAGAGCCAGCGCATCCGCAATGGACACGCCGTCTCGACCCTGGAAGAGATGGTAAGAATCGCGAGCCTGCGCGTACAGGCTCGTTCTTGCGTGAATCCTGCCTATTCCTGCAACGGTGTGTTCCGCTGGCGCTCAGCCCAGCGCGCTGCGGTAATGCTCGCTGTCGAATGCGGGCGCGCTTGCCGCCTGCGGCGCTGCTGACGGTTCCTGCGCCGCGCCAGGCGTCTCGACGCCGAAGAGAGAGAGTTCCGCGTTGACCAATGCCAGTATGAAATTTGCCATGATGACTCCTAGGATTTCGCGTCCGGACCGGCGCGGGCCGCGCAGGTCTTATAGAGGACATGGGTGTCATGGTGCGGGCCTGGCCGCGCGCCGTCCATTTGCTTTGTTCAATGGCGCCGATTGACGGCATGCAAGCCTGGAAGCGCCCGCAGCTGGAATGACGGATAATTCGGGTGTTTCCCGCGGCGCCGCGGGGAACGGCACTGTTTTTCCGGGCCACGTGCCCGCCCGCATTCGGAGTCAGTCATGCATCGCGGTATCGAGGCGATCGAAAAATTCATGGAATCCGTCGGCCTGGCCTGGCGCCCCGGCTCGACCGAGCGCGCCGAACTCAAAGTCAGCTACCGCATCGGCAATACCCGCCCGCTGGGCATAGACCGCACGCTGGTCGAGTTCCACTGCGACCCCAAGCGCGCCAAGGTCTGGGTGCCGGAATTCTCGCGCACCAGCTTTCACCAGTGGTTCGAAGTTCCGTACCAGGAATTCGAATTCACCCCCGGCGGCTCGATGCTGAAGATCAAGGCCCCGGCGCGCGGCAATGCCCCGCCTTACAGCGTGGGCATCAAGCCCCTGGGCTAAAGCCCTGCCGCTGCCGCCCGCGGCGGCAGCGTCCGCTACAGCTGCTTGTACATGATGGTGGTGCCGTCCAGCTTGGCGGCATCATGCGGATCGCGGCTGAATCCCGGTATCACTCCCACGGTCTGATAGCCCTGCGACGCGTACAGCGGCTCGGCGCTATCGCCCGTGCGCGTGTCCAGCGTAATCAGGCTGCGTCCCTGGCGCCGCGCCATGGCTTCCGCTTCGGCAAGCAAGGCGCGGGCCAGGCCGCGGCGGCGGAAGTCCGGATGCACCAGCAGCTTGCGCACCTCGGCGCGGTGCGGCTGATTGGGCGGCGTGTCCCAATCCAGCTGCACCGATCCCGCGACGCGTCCGTCCTGCCGCGCCACCCACAGCGCCGACTTGCCGCCGGCGACCGCCGGCAACACCTTGGCCCGCCAGAACGCCTGCGCGTCGTCCGACGAATACGGCAGCACGAAGCTGACGCTGGCGCCGCCCTGCACGCAGGCGCGCAGCAGTTCGCCCAGCTCGGGCACGAGAGCGTCGGCGGCATCCGCTGACAGCAGGATCAATTCAGGATTCGGATGGGACATGGCAGGCTCAGACGATGAAGAGCAGATAACGGGCGCCGCAATGCGGCGGGGTTGAAAATTCGCTCGCGCCGAATAGCTGGTAGCGCAGGCAGTCGCCCTGGGAAAGGCGGTGCGCCTGCCCATCGACGGTGATGGCCAGCTCGCCGTCCAGCATCAGCAGGTGGTGTTCAAGCCCTGGCCGGGGCGACCGCTCGTAGGCGATGCGCGTACCAGGCTCCAGTTCGCACGCCAGCACCTCGCCCGCCAATTGCTGCGCGGGCGGGGACACAGAGCGGCGGCGGAATCCCGCGCTGCCGTCCACCCACACGGCCTGCGCCTGCTGCGGCACCAGCGGCACGAAGTCATCCTCGACCATCAGCATCAAGCGCGACATGGTCAGGCCATAGGCCGCGCACAACTTGCCCAGCGCGCTGGCGGTCGGGCTGACTTCGGCGTTTTCCAGGCGGGACAGGGTGGCGCGACTGAGACCGGCGCGGGCGGCCAGCTCGTCCAGCGACCAGTTGCGCTCCTGGCGCAACGCCTTGAGCCGGGCGGCGATGCGGCCGTCCAGATCGGCCTCGGCGGTGATGTTGTTTTCCATATAAGAGAATTTCTCTCAAATACGGAAAATCGTCAAGCTTCCCAAAGGAAGGTGGCTGCCGGAACCGGCCCGCGCCGCGATTTCGGCACAATACGGGTCATGTACCTGGCCAAACCCTTGATGATGACTGCCCTTTGCCTGAGCCTGCTGAGCGGCTGCGGCTTGCCGCCGCTGGATAACCGCAGCGAATCCCATGCGCTGACGCCGGAGGCATCGCAGGACACCCCGCTGGGCCGGGCCATCGCGCCGCTTGCTGCCCAGCACCCGGGCAAGTCCGGCATCCACCCGCTGCCCGACGCCTATGACGCCTTCGCCGCCCGCATGCTGCTGGCGCGCGCCGCCGAACGCAGCCTGGATGTGCAGTACTACATCTGGCACAAGGACATGACGGGCACCATGCTGCTGGAGGCCCTGCACGAAGCCGCCGACCGCGGCGTGCGGGTGCGGCTGCTGCTGGACGACAACGGCACCTCGGGGTTGGACGAGGAGCTGTCCGCCCTGGACGCGCATCCCAACATCGAAGTGCGGCTGTACAACCCCTTCGTGCTGCGTTGGCCCAAGCCCCTGGGCTACGTGACGGACTTCAGCCGCCTGAACCGCCGCATGCACAACAAGTCCTTCACCGCCGACAACCAGGCCACCATCATCGGCGGGCGCAACGTCGGCGACGAGTACTTCGGCGCGGCCAGCGGCGTGCTCTTCACCGACCTGGACGTGCTGGCCATCGGCGCCGCGGTCAATGACGTGTCGACGGATTTCGACCGCTACTGGGCCAGCGATTCGGCCTACCCGGTCGACCGGCTGCTTAAGAAAACCGACCCCGGCGAACTGGACGAACTGGAACAGGCCGCCGCCCGGGTCGAGCGCTCTCCCGAAGCCGCCGCCTATGCCGACGCCATGCGCAAGCTGCCCTTCATCCAGCAGCTGCTGCGCGGCGAGCTGACGCTGGAATGGGCCGACACGCGCATGGTCAGCGACGATCCGCGCAAGACGCTGGGCACCGCGCCGCCCGAGGCGATGCTGCCGCATCAGCTGCATGAAATCATCGGCACCCCCACCACCGATCTCGAACTGGTGTCGCCCTATTTCGTGCCTACCGCCGTCGGCACCGAGTCCTTCGGACAGATGGCGCGCAGCGGCGTCAAGGTCAAGGTCCTCACCAATGCGCTCGAAGCCACGGACGTCGCCGTGGTGCATTCCGGCTACGCCAAGCGCCGCAAGGCTCTGCTGGCCAGCGGCGTGGAACTTTACGAAATGAAGCGCATGGGCGCCGAAGTCGAGCGCAACAAGAGCATGGGCCCCTTCGGCAGCTCGGGCTCGAGCCTGCACGCCAAGACCTTCGCCGTCGACGGCAGGCGCATCTTCGTCGGCTCCTTCAACTTCGACCCGCGCTCGGCCAAGCTCAACACCGAGCTGGGCTTCGTCATAGACAGCCCCACGCTGGCGCGCCACATCGCCGACGCCTTCGACAAGGACATCCCCAAAGCCGCCTACCGCGTCTGCCTGGACGACAAGGGCCAGCTCTATTGGCTGGAACAGCGCAACGGCGACACCATCCGCCACGACACGGAGCCCGGCACGACCGTGTGGCAACGCCTGTCGGTCTGGTTCGTGTCGCTGCTGCCGCTGGAACCGCTGCTGTAGGCCGGCATGGCTACCAACCTGGACCTGTTTGGGGAGGACGGCGACGACGGCGCCGCGCAAGGCGGACGCGTCGCGCTCGGCCCGCAAGCCGTGGTGCTGCGCGGTTTTGCCCTGCCGTTGGTGGACGCGCTCCTCGCGGGGGTCGATGCCGTGACCGCGCAGGCGCCCTTCCGGCACATGGAAACCCCCGGCGGCTACACCATGTCGGTGGCGCTGACCAATTGCGGACAGCTGGGCTGGACCAGCGATGCGCGCGGCTACCGCTATGCGCGCATCGATCCGCTCTCCGGCCAGCCCTGGCCCGCCATGCCCCAGGCCTTCATGCAGCTGGCGCAGGCCGCCGCGGCCGAAGCCGGTTTTCCTGGCTTCGAGCCAGACGCCTGCCTGGTCAACCGCTACGAGCCGGGCTCGCGGCTGTCGCTGCACCAGGACAGGAACGAACGCGACTACGGCGCGCCCATCGTCTCCGTATCGCTGGGCATGCCCGCCATGTTTCTCTTCGGCGGCGACCAGCGCGCGGACAAGGCCAGCCGCACGCCGCTGTTCCATGGCGACGTGGTCGTGTGGGGCGGGGTCGACCGGCTGCGCTACCACGGCATCATGCCCATCAAGGACCTGCCGCATCCGCGGCTGGGCAGCCAGCGCATCAACTTCACCATCCGCCGCGCCGGCTGAGCGCCGCATGAGGGTTCCCCGCGTCTGGCCGGGCGCAAGCGGCGGCTCTACTATTGCGCACCCCTCATGCTCCGCCTACCGGATTCCCATGCGCACACGCACCGCCCTGGCTTTGCTCTGCACCCTCGTATCGGCGCCTTCCTGGTCGGGTGAAGCGCCCGCCCTGATCGAAAATTCGCTGGGCATGACCTTTGTCCGCGTGCCGGCCGGCAGCTTCCAGATGGGCAGCGACGAGACGCCCGAGGCGCTGGCGCGCGACTATCCGCTTTACCCGCCGGACCGCTACGCCCAGCTGTTCGATGAAGCGCCGGTGCATACGGTGCGCATCACCCGTCCGTTCTACCTGGAACGCACGGAAGTCACCGTGGGCCAGTTCCGCCGCTTCATCGAGGCGTCCGGCTACGTGCCGGAGTCGGAGGCCGACGGCACCGGCGGCTATGGCTACAACCCGCAGTACGACCCCGACAAATCCGAGCGCGGCGACGCTTTCGAAGGCCGCGACCGCCGCTATTCCTGGCGCAATCCAGGCTTCGCGCAAGGCGATGACCATCCCGTGGTCAACATCAGCTGGAACGACGCCACGGCGCTGGCCCGCTGGCTGACCCAGACCGAAGGCAAGGTCTACCGCCTGCCCACCGAAGCCGAATGGGAATACGCCTGCCGCGCCGGCGCGCGCACCCGCTACCAGAACGGCGACGATCCCGCCGCCATGCCCGACGTCGGCAACGGCTTCGACGCCGACGCCGCGCCGCTCTGGCCCAAATGGCAGGCGCATGCCTCCGCCCGCGCCGACGGCAACGCCTTCACCGCCCCGGTCGCCAGCTATGCGCCCAATGCCTTCGGCCTGTACGACATGCACGGCAACGCCTGGGAATGGGTCTCGGACTGGTATGGCGAGGACTACTACGCGCATTCACCCGTGGACGACCCGCAAGGCCCCGCCAGCGGCAACGTGCGCGTACGGCGCGGCGGCTCCTGGCATACCTGGGCGTTGTACACGCGCGCCTCCTACCGCAACTGGAACACGCAGGAAACGCGCTATCCTCTGGTGGGATTGAGGCTGCTGCGGGAGGCGGATTGAAACAAGACTGGATATTGCGAGCCGCGCCCTCGGGCCAGCTGGAGCGCATCGAAGCCTATTTCGGCGGTCCAGGCTACGGCATGCACCGCCACGACACCTACGCCATCGGCCGCACGCTGTCGGGCGTGCAGAGCTTTCACTACCGCCGCGGACTGCGGCACAGCCTGCCCGGCGGCACCATCGTGCTGCATCCCGACGAAGTCCACGACGGCCAGGCCGGCACCGAGGCCGGTTTCCACTACCGCATGATCTACGTCGAGCCGGCGCTCATCCAGCAGATCCTGGGCGGACGGCCGCTGCCATTCATCCCGGGCGGCATCTCGGCCGATCCGCGCCTGTACGCCGCCAGCGCCAGCCTGCTGCAGGACACGCATGATCCGATCGACCCGCTGCAGGAAGACGACGCGCTGTACGAGCTGAGCCATGCCCTGTGCGCCGCGGCTGGCGGCAAGCCCGGCCGCCGCAGCGCCGACTACGCCGCGGCCGAGCGCGCCCGCCAATACATCCACGCCTCGCTCGAACGGTCCATCACCCTGGAACAGCTGTCAGCGGCCGCAGGCACGGACCGCTGGAGCCTGTCGCGCGACTTCCGCGCGCTGTTCGGCACCAGCCCCTACCGCTACGTAATGCTGCGCCGCCTGGACCAGGCCCGGCGCCTGATCGCCGCGGGCATGCCGCTGGCGCAAGCGGCCGCCGCGTCGGGCTTCACCGACCAGAGCCACCTGACGCGCCGCCACGTCCAGACCTACGGCATGGCGCCCGACCGCTGGCGGCGCATGCTGCGCCGCTGAGCGCGCACTCGCCCAAAGCTGCTCGATCGTACAAGACGGCGTCGGCGCAGCCTTCTATGCTGGGGTTTGCTCAACCCTATGCGACGGTCCTCCCCATGCCCGAAATCCGCACCATCAACTTCGCCGACAAACTGGCGCTGATCTCCGAACACTGGATGCCCAAAGTCGTCGCCGAGATGAACGACTACCAGTTCAAGCTGGTGAAAATACAGAGCGAATTCGTGTGGCACAGCCATGCCGACACCGACGAGACCTTCATCGTCATCGAGGGCCGTCTGCGCATCCAGCTGCGCGACGGCCACATCGACCTGGGCCCTGGCGAAATGGCCGTGGTCCCCAAGGGCGTGGAGCACAAGCCCTGTGCGCCCGAGGAAGTCAAAATGCTGCTGATCGAGCCGCGCGGCGTGCGCAACACCGGCGACCAGGGCGGCGAGCGCAGCGCTCCCAACGACGTCTGGATCTGAGCCCGCCGCCATCTGCTAAGGTGTAATCCCATCAGGAGCAAGCCATGTCAAAGATCATGCTCGTCACCGGCGGCGGCCGCGGCATCGGCGCCGCCGTCGCCAGGCTGGCTGCCCGCCGCGGCTACGCGGTAGGCGTCAACTACCATTCCAACGTCGACGCCGCGCGCGCGGTGGTCGAGGAAATCGTGCGGGGCGGCGGCCGCGCCGTCGCGCTGCAGGCCGACGTCTCGCAAGAGGACCAGGTGCTGCGCATGTACGGCGAACTGGACCAGCAGCTGGGCCGCATCGACGCGCTGGTCAACAACGCCGGCATCCTGGAGCAGCAGATGCGCGTGGACCAGATGAGCGCCGACCGCCTGCTGCGCGTGCTGTCCACCAATGTGGTCGGCGCCTTCCTGTGCGCCCGCGAGGCAGTGCGCCGCATGTCGACGCGCCATGGCGGCCAGGGCGGCGCCATCGTCAACGTCTCGTCCGTGGCCGCCCGGCTGGGCTCGCCCAACGAGTATGTGGACTACGCCGCCTCCAAGGGCGCCATGGACACGATGACCATCGGCCTGTCCAAGGAAGTCGCGCCTGAAGGCATCCGCGTCAACGGCGTACGTCCCGGCACCATCTACACCGACATGCACGCCAGCGGCGGCGAACCCGGCCGCGTCGACCGCCTGAAGGGCGCGATTCCGCTGCGTCGCGGCGGCACGGTCGAAGAAGTCGCGGGCGCCGTGATGTGGCTGTTCTCGGATGAGGCCGGCTACACCAGCGGTTCGTTCATCGAGGTGTCCGGCGGCAATTGAAACGCCGCTACGGCTTGGCGTCGGAAGCAATGACCTTGTGCTCGTGCCTGGCGGCGATGCGCGCCTCGACGCGCCGCAGCACTGCCAGCACGAACAGCGCCATCACGGTGCTGACCACGGCGGTGGCTTCGCGTCCCATGCCCGCCGCCACCCCGATCGCCGCCGTCATCCAGATGCCTGCCGACGTGGTCAGCCCGCGGATCTCGCGCTCGTCGCTCAGCTTGATGATGGCGCCCGCGCCCAGGAAGCCGATGCCGGCGATCACGCCCTGCAGCACGCGGCTCAGGTCGCCGACTTCCATGCCGCCTTGCAGCGGCACCAGCACGAAGATCGCCGCCCCCAGCGCCACCAGCATGTGGGTGCGCAAGCCGGCGTCCTTGCCGCTGCGCTCCCGCTCATAACCCAACAGGCCGCCCAGCAGCATGGCCATGCCCAGGCGCAGCACGATGCGGGTCGCCTCGCCCACATCGGGGATGTCGGCGAATTCGCTGCGCACGGTGGACCAGATTTCCAGCCAGATTTCCGTCATCGCCGTCCCCTCATGGGAAATGGTCGGACCAGCATAGCAGGCGCCGCGCGACGGCTGCCATGCTGCGCACGCACTGGCACATGTGGGCACAACTGGTTTACAACCGACCTGGCGTCGCGCGGCATCGCGGACGGAAACGACCGGAGGGTTACATGGATTTGCAGCTAGACGGTAAACGCGTGCTCATCACGGGCGCATCCAAGGGCATAGGCCTGGCCTGCGCGCTGGCCTTCGCCCGCGAAGGCGCCGAACCGATACTGGTGGCGCGCGACGACGCGGCGCTGCGCACGGCGGCCGAGGCCATACGCGATGCGACCGGGAAGCAGGCGCGGGCCGTCACGCTGGACCTGGCCCAATCCGGCGCGGCGCAACGCCTGAGCCAGGAAGCGGGCGATATCGACATCCTGGTGAACAACGCAGGCGCGGTGCCGGGCGGCGCGCTGGACCAGGTGCAGGACGAGCGCTGGCGCGCGGGCTGGGAACTGAAAGTCCACGGCTACATCGACCTGGCCCGCCACTACTACCCGCGCATGCGCGACGCCGGCGCGGGCGTCATCGCCAACATCATCGGCATGGCGGGCTCCGCGCCGCGCGCCGACTACATCTGCGGCGCGGCGGGCAATGCCTCGCTCATCGCCTTCACTCGCGCCCTGGGCGGGGATGCGCCGCGCCACGGCGTGCGCGTCTTCGGCGTGAATCCTTCGCGCACCCGCACCGACCGCGTGCTGACGCTGGCCAAACAGCGCGCCCAGGCGCGCTGGGGCGACGAAAACCGCTGGCAGGAGACGCTGTCGGACCTGCCTTTCGGACGCCTGATGGAACCTGGTGAAGTGGCCGACATGATCGTCTTCGGCGCCTCGCCGCGCGCGGGCTACCTGAGCGGCACGGTGATAGACCTGGACGGCGGCGAGCAGTACGCGCGTTGAAGCCCGTCCCGCATGCCTGGCCCTAGGCGGCCTGGCGCCAGCCCGCCAGCAGACCGGGCAAGGCGGCCATGTCGGTGAACACGTGGGCCACGCCCACGCCGCGCAAGGCTTCGGCGCCGCTATGCCCGTTGGCATCGGGGCTGTAGCCGAACACAGTAGCGCCGGCGGCCACCCCAGCCGTGGCGCCGGTCACCGTGTCTTCCACGATGGCGCAACGCCGAGGGTCCACGCCCAGCGCCTGCGCAGCGGCCAGGTAAACGTCCGGATAGGGCTTGCTGCGCGGCATTTCGTGGCCGCTGAAGACCCGCTCGCGAAAGCAGTCGGCAATGCCGACCTTGGCCAGCTGCAGCTCCACCTTGCGGCGGTCCGCGCCCGAGGCCACGGCGATGCGGCCGTCCAAGGCCACGTGCAAGGCCCGCACCGCGTCCGGCGCGCCGGGGATCTCGACCAGGTCGCGGTCCAGCGCGGCATTGCGGCGCTGGCGGAACTGATCGAACCAATCCGGCGTGATCGTGGCGCCCGTGCGCGATTCGATCAGCGGCAGTTCGTCCCTGACGGCCTTGCCCGTGAAGATCTGCATGGTTTCCGCATGCGTGATGCCCCAGCCCAACTCATTGAGCATGTCGGTCAGCACGCGGCTGGTGATGGGTTCGGAATCGACCAGGACGCCGTCGCAGTCGAACAGCACGGCATCGAAGGGAAAATCAGTCATTGCAGCAACGTCGGGAATGTCCATGAAGCCGGTAAGCATACTGCAGGCCTCCTGCGCGACGCAGGAGGCTCACCTGGCATCAAATTCCGACAGACCTGATCCGCAACGGCGGGCCATGATCCCGCCGGCGCCGAGCGCACTGGACGCCGTCATGCGCTGAGCCCGCGACGGACGGGCTCCAGGCGACTTCGGCGCGGACCTCGAGGCATCCGTCCCAGTTTTCTATAATTGCATTTTGACAATTCAATATGCAAAATGACGGTCATGCATATCCCTGCCGTCACGCCCCGCCACGCCGCCTTCACCCTCAATGACGCCCGCCATACCTGCCTGGACCTGCCCGGCATGTACGGCGCCCAGTACTTCCGCCTGCCCGTAGTGCTGCGGCTGCTGCTGGAAAACGCGCTGCGCAACATGCACGACGCGGAGCGCGACGCGGCCGCCGCGGCGCTGTTTGGCTGGCTGGAGCACGGCACCAGCGAAGCCGAGATCGCCTTCCAGCCCGGGCGCGTGCTGATGCACGACACCACCAGCACCCCGGCCCTGGTCGACATCGCCGCGATGCGCGACGCGCTGGCTGAGGCCGGCGTGGATCCTTCCGCGCTGAATCCCGTGCTGCCCGTGGACGTGTCGGTAGACCATTCGCTGGCGGTGCAGTCCTATGCGCGCGCCGACGCCGCGGAATTGAATCTGGACCTGGAGCTGCGCCGCAACGCCGAGCGCTACCGCTTCCTGCGCTGGGCCTCCAAAGCCCTGTCGAATGTGCGCATCCATCCGCCAGGCACCGGCATCATGCACACCATCAACCTGGAACAGCTGGCGACCGTGGTTTGCGGGCAGGAAGACGCCGACGGCATCGCGCTGCATCCGGACATGATGATAGGTACCGACAGCCACACGCCCATGGTCAACGGCATCGGCGTGCTGGGCTGGGGCGTGGGCGGCCTGGAGGCGCAGACGGTGATGTTCGGCATGCCCACGCTGCTGCGCATTCCGGACGTGATCGGCGTGCGGCTGACCGGCGCGCTGAGCGCGGGAGTCAGCGCGACCGACCTGGCGCTGACCGTGACGCAGCGCCTGCGCGAGATCCAGGTGTCCGGCGAATTCGTGGAGTTCTTCGGACCCGGCGTGGCCACGCTGCCGGCCGGCAGCCGCTGCGTGGTGGCCAACATGGCGCCCGAGTACGGCGCCACCACGGGCTACTTCCCCATCGACAGGCAGACGCTGGCCTATCTGCGCCAGACGGGCCGGCCCGAGACGCTGATCGCGCAGGTACAGGCCTACGCCGAGCGCGCCGGCATCGCCTATGACCCCGCTGCCGCGCCGCGCTACACCCGCGTCGTCGACATCGCGCTGGACCGCGTGCAGATGCATGTGGCCGGGCCGCGTCGGCCGCAGGATCTGCATCCCTACGGACACACCAAGGCCATCCTGGCCGGCTTGGCGGACGCGCCGGCGGTCCCTGCGCGCGGCCTGCCCCGCTACGCCGTGGCGATCGCAGCCATCACCAGCTGCACCAATACCTCGGATCCACGGCTGCTGTCCGCAGCTGGCCTGCTGGCCCGCAAGGCGCGCCAGGCCGGCCTGCGCGTGCCCGCCTGGGTGAAAACCTCATTGGCTCCCGGCTCGCCCGCGGCGGCGGCGTATCTCGCGCGCGCCGGGCTGCTGGAAGATCTGGCCGCCGTGGGCTTCGACATCGTGGGCTACGGCTGCACCACCTGCATCGGCAATTCCGGCCCCCTCCCCGAGCCCGTGCGCGCGGCCATGGCGGCGGGCGCGGTCCATCCCGTGGCGGTGCTGTCCGGCAACCGCAATTTCGCTGGCCGCATCCATCCGGACCTGGACCTGGGCTTTCTCATGTCGCCGGCGCTGGTCATCGCCTACGCGTTGGCGGGCGACGCCGAACGCGACCTGAGCTGCGAACCCGTGCAGACCGCCCCCGACGGCCGCGCCATCCATCTGCGCGAGCTCTGGCCTGACGACGCGGAGATAGACGCCGCGCTGGCCGCCGGCCAGCAGCCCGCCGATTACCGCCAGGCCTTCCGGATCGCCAGCGCCAACCCGGCATGGCATGCGCTGCAATCGCCGGACTCGGCGCGCTTTCCCTGGGACCCCGCCTCCACCGCGCTGCGCCGCCCGCCGTTCGCCAGCACCGAAGCGGCCGGCCAGTTGGGCCGCTACACCGCGCATCCCCTGCTGGTGCTGGGCGACGACGTGACCACCGATCACCTGTCGCCCGCCAGCGCCATTCCGCCGGACAGCCTGATCGCCGACTTCCTGGTCGAACGCGGCGACGACCGCAACGACCTGAACGTCTTCGCATCGCGCCGCGGCAACTGGCAGGTCATGCTGCGCGCCGCGTTCTACAGCAAGAGCCTCGTCAATCTGCTCATACCCGAAGCGCCGGTTGGCCACACCCTGCATGCGCCCAGCGGCCGGGTGGAGCCGATCTGGGAGGCCGCCGGCCGCTACGCCCGGGCCGGCCAGCCCGTGGTCCTGGTGGCAGGCGAACGCTATGGCACGGGTTCCTCGCGCGACTGGGCCGCCAAAGGACAGCGCCTGCTGGGCATCCGCTGCGTGCTGGCGGTCAGCTTCGAACGCATCCACCGCTCCAACCTGATCGGCATGGGCATCCTGCCCTTGCGCCTGCCCGCCGGCGTCACGCCAGCAACGCTGCGCATCCGGCCCGGCGACCGGATCGAGATCGATGCCCCGGCCGCCGCGCTGACGCCGCGCATGCCCGTGGCCGTGCGCCTCTTGCGCGCCGGCGGCACCGCCGAGACGCTACAGGCGACGGCGGCGGTCGAGACCCGGCTGGAAGTCAGGCTGCTGCGCATGGGCGGCGTCATTCCCGCTATCCTCTCGGACACCATCCATTCCGCCGTCCGCAACGCATGAGCGCCCAATCCAATACCGCCGCGAAAATCCTGGCGCTGATCCAGGCAGACCGCCTGCCCGCGGGCGCGCACCTGACCGCGCAGAAGATCGCCGACCGGCTGCGCCTGTCGCGCTCGCCGGTCAACGACGCGCTGGGCATCCTGGAGCAACGCGGCGTCGTCTCGCGCAAGCCCAACCGCGGCTACTTCCTGGAACGGGATCACGCCGCGCTGGCGGACTTGCACGGGGACCTGGCGCCGCCCTCCGTCGACGACATCGTCACGCACAGCTACTTCAAGCTGGCCGATGAACTGCTGCGCGGCGAACTGCCCATGCAATGCAGCGAAGCGCTGCTGCGCGCCCGCTATGGCCTGACGGCGGCGCAGACCCAAGCCCTGCTGGGCCGCATCGCGCAGGAAGGCTGGGCAGAGCGGCGGCCCGGCTATGGCTGGGAATTTTCATCCATGATGACCACCCCTGACAGCCTGCTGCAGTCCTACCGCCTGCGGCTGGCGCTGGAACCGGCCGCGCTGCTCGAACCGGGATTTCACATCGACAAACAGGTGCTGGCGCGTTGCCGCGCGGCCGAAAAGCACCTGCTGGACGGCGGCATCGCCACCGACACCGCCGACCAGCTGCACGAGCGCGGCGTACGCTTCCATGAATCTCTGGTGGAGGCCTCGGGCAATCCCTTCTTCATCGACGCGATCAAGCGAGTGAACCGCGTGCGCCGGCTGCTTTCGTACCGATCCATGCAAGACCGCAGCCGCTACAAGCAGCATTGCGAACAGCACCTGGCCATCCTGGACCTGCTGGAACACGAACGCAACGAAGAGGCCGCGGCGCAGTTGGCGGAGCACCTGTGCAGCACGCTGGACAACCTGGCCCGCATCAGCGGGCTGCTGGCGTCCTAGCGCCGGTCAGAAGTCCATCGACGCGGATAGCATCAACGTGCGCGGCACCCCTTGGGAGATCGTGCCATACGAGGCCACGCCCGACCAGTAAGCCTTGTTGAACACGTTCACCACGTTGGCCCGCAGCGTGAGGTCCTTGCCATAGACCTTGGTGGCATAGCGTGCGCCCAGATCGAAGGTGGTCCACGATGGCACCGACTGGGTATTGGCCTGATTGATGTATTCGCTGCCGGTGTGCATCACGCTGCCGGTCAGGGTCAGGCCCGCGACCCAAGGCGTATCCCATTCCGCGCCCAGGTTCACCGACACCTTGGGCACGCCCACCGGCCGGTTGCCGACCAAAGCACTATTGCCGGCGCGCGTCAGCTCCGCGTCCAGCCAGGTCACACCGCCCAGCAGGCGCAGGCCGCGCCACGGTTCGCCGGCCAGGTTCAGTTCCAGGCCCCGATTGCGCTGCTCGCTGTCCGCGCCGTACACGCCGTTGGTCAACTGGCCGCTGGGCTTGGTGATCTCGAACGCGCTCAGGGTCAGCATGGCGCTGTCCAGGTCCACCTTCACGCCCACTTCCTTCTGCCGGGCCTTGTAGGGCTTGAACACCTGGCCGGCGTTGGAGGCGGTGGCCGGCGCCACGTCGCCCTTGCTCAGGCCTTCGATGTAGTTGGCATACAGCGAGACATTGCTCCAGGGCTTGATGACGATGCCCGCCAGCGGCGTGGTCGCGCTTTCGTCATAGCTGACGGTGCGCGCGCCGGTCGTGGCATTGAAATTGCGGGATTGGATGCGCTGCTGGCGCACGCCCAGCGTAAGCTGCGCGCGCTCGTCCAGGATGCTGAGCGTATCGGCCAGCGCCAGGCCGGAAAGATCGGACGAGGAAATCTTGGGCACGTTGGCCGGCGCCGGGATATCTTGCTGCGGCCGCGTGATCGGATGGTAGATGTTCGACGTGAGCGGCGTACCCGTCACGCTGGCCTGCGAATTCCGGTCGCTGTACAGGCTGCCCATGAAGCTGATGGCATGGCGCACCGGGCCTGTGTCCAGCTTGGCGCGCAGGCCTGCGTTGTAGGTGCTGCGGTTGACTTCGAACCTGAAGTTGTTCGGCGTGACCACCGTGTCGCCGGCCTCGTTGACGATGGTGGGCGTCTGGTCCGACAGACGCGCCACGTTCGTGTCCGAGCCGCCCGCGTCGGCGAATACCGTCAAGCGGTCGCTGATGTCGTACTCGACCCGCAGCAGGGCCGATTGCCCGTCTGACTTCCACCAGCCCCAGGGCTGGGTGGCGTTGCGCCGTCCATCTGCCGCATGCGGCACGTCGATGCCGGCGGCCACCAGGAACGGCCGCGTGGGCGCGTCGATCTTTTCATTCTGCGTCAGCAGGTCCAGCGAGGCGCGCAGCCGCTCGCCCTGGTAGTCCAGCGACAGCGCGCCGATGTCGGTGCGCGAATACAGATTGTCCAGCGGCGTATCGCCCTGGCGGTGCATGCCGTTGACGCGCACGCCCCATTCCCCGTCCTTGCCGAAGCGACGGCTCAGGTCCGCGCGCGCGCCGAATTGCGAGTCGCCCACATAGTCGGCGGACACGCGGCTCAGGTCCTGCGGCAGCGCCCGCTTGGGCACCATGTTGATCACGCCGCCCACGCCGCTGTTGGGCGACATGCCGTACAGCAGCGCGGCCGGCCCTTTCAGCACTTCGACCCGCTCGATGTAGTCGGTGAAGACGTGATAGTTGGGCGCCACGCCATAAACCCCGTCAAAGGCGATTTCGCCCAAGTTGCCTTCGCCGATGGGAAAGCCCCGGATGTAGAACGAGTCGGTCACGCCGCCGATCTGTCCGGTGAAACGCACCGAGGGTTCAACGTTCAGCGCGTCGGCCAGCGTGACCGCCTGACGGTTCGCCAACAGGTCCGAGGTGTAGTTGGTGACGTTGAACGGCGTATCCATCACATCGCGGTTGCCCAGCAGGCCCAGGCGTCCGCCCCTGGCCACCTGGCCGCCCTCGTACTCCGCCGGCAGCGCGAAGGGAGCCGCAGCGGCGCCGGCGACGGTGACCGCGGGCAGCACGGTGGCCGACTCGTCGGACCCCGACGGCAGCTTGCGCAGCGAATAGGCGCCGCCGCCCTGCTCCGACAAGCCATAGCCCGACCCCGACAGCAAACGGGAAAAGCCTTCCTTCACGGTGTAGTCGCCGTCCAGTCCGTTGCTGTGCAGTCCCGCCACCATGGCCGGATCGAACGACAGCGGCACGCCCGCGACGGCGGCGAACCGGGCCAGCGCATCGCCCAGCGGGCCTGCCGGGATCGCGTAGGACTTGCGCGCCGCCGCGCTGACGGCGTCGGCGGCCAGCGCTGGCGGCGTGGTCCCCGCCCCAGCCAGCAGGGCCAAGCCCATGCCGGCGGCCCGCAGCAGCGCCGCCAGCGGCGGCAGGACAGCTGTTCCACGGGCCGGGCATGGCGGACGGGAGATTCGGGAAACCATGAAGCTATCCTTCGTAAGGGTCTGGGTGGCGCGCGATACGCGGCGGTTCACCCGGTACACCGGACGAAGCGGAAAAAAGGTTCAGCCCGACTGCGATTAATTTGTAACGCCGGCGCGGGCGGCAACCGTGGTCCAGTACGGCGTGATCCGGCTCACTCTCACGGGCAGGGTCTTTTCCAGCAACCGCAAGCTGGCATCGGTGTCGTTCAAGGGAAATGCCCCCGATACCCGCAGCCCTGCCACCGCCGGATCACAGCGCAACACGCCGCGGCGATACCGGCCCAGCTCATCCACCAGGTCCGCCAGGCGCCAGTCGCGCACGGCGAGCATGCCCTGCTCCCATGAGGCGACCGTGGCGTCCACCGCCGCCTGGGGTCGCACCTCGCGCCCATTGAAGACGGTCTGCTGCCCGGCCGGCAGCACCGTGGCGCCGGCCCCCGCCGACTTGGGCCGGATCTCCACTGCGCCCTCGAACACCGCCACGCGCACGGCGTCGCCTTCGTCGCGCACCAGGAACCGCGTGCCCAGCGCGCGTATCGCGCCTTGCGCGGTCTGGACGACAAAGGGCCGCTGCAGCTGTGGCGAGTCGCGGCCCGTGGTCAACAGGATTTCGCCCGCCCGTAGCCACAACGTGCGCTGCCTGGCGGTGTATTCGATATCGACCGCGCTGGCCGTGTTGAGCACCAGCTGCGTGCCGTCGGTCAGGTTCATGCGGCGCTGTTCGCCCGTCGCAGTGCGCGCATCCGCGCTCCATTCGCGCCAGGGCAGCTCGCGTCCGGCCAGCCAGGCCGCCGGTCCCAGCACCAGCAGGCCAGCCAGCGCCCGCAGCGCCTGCCGGCGTCGCGGGCGATCCAGCCGCCGCAAGGTATCGGCGGCGACACGCGGCGGCACCTGGCCGAATCCGCGCAGCATTTCTTCGGCACGCTGCCAAGCCGCGGCGTGCGCGGCGCTACGGCCGCGCCAGCGGTCGAAGGACTCGCAGTCCGCCGGCGACAAGGTCTCGGATTGGAAGCGCACCAGCCAGCCGGCCGCTTCCTTCAGGATGGCGGGGCCGATCACGCGTCGGCCTGGCTTGCGATCAGGCATGCGGCCAGCGCCGCCTGCACATGGCGCTTGACCGTGGACAGCGACACGCCCAGGCTTTGCGCGATCGCGTCGTAGCCCATGCCGTCGAACTGCGACATCAGGAAGATCTCGCGCGTTTTGGCGGACAGCGTCCGCAACGCCGTATCGATGGCGCGCAAGGTTTCCAAAATCAGGGCGCGCGCTTCGGGCGAAGGCGCCTGCTGCTCGGGCAATTGCGCCAGCGCGGCCAGATAGGCCTCTTCCAGCGCCCGCCGGCGCCAGTGGTCCACCACCAAGCCCTTCGCAATGTGGGTCAGCAACGCGCGCGGCTCGGCGCCCGCGTCCGTCCTGCGCCGCCCGGCCATCAGCCGCACGAAGGTATCGTGGGCCAGATCCGCCGCGTCGAAAGAATTGCCCAGCTTCCTGCGCAACCAGACCGACAGCCAGCCGTGGTGGTCACGATAGAGTTGCGCGACGGGATCGGCGGGCGGCGAGTCGGACGTAGGCAAGGCGCACCTGGCTATAGAATCTAAATAGGAACTATTTATATTCTAGCGTATCCCCGCGCCCGCCATGGACGCCCCGCGGCTACAGCGGCATGCCAGGCGCCGCACGGGTAATGCCTGGTAGCGGACAGGCCTGCCTATCCCGTCAGTAATCCATGGGAACGTGGCTTTGCGCCTCTCGCAGCTCCTGGATGTGGCGCTCGGCTTCCTGTCTTTCGACGGCTGGCGGCAAAGGGCGCCAGCTCACCATGTTGCCGGGCGTTTTCACCGGCATCCAACCCAGCACGCTGTACAGCGTGATGGCCGTGCATCCTGTGTCGTATCGCGTTTCGTAGTACCCCTGCCGGTCCGGCTTGGTATCGCCGGACGTCCAATCCAACTGAGACATCCACGTCTCCTCTTTCTGAAGCTTGTAGTCCCGCCACCGGGCGAACGACGCTTGATCGTATAGCGTCCCCGTGTACCTGTGCTGCCACCTTGCGCCCGCTTTGCAATTCTTGATAGAGGGGAATCCCTGACATTCTGTTAGGCGTCGATTGCTAAACCGGGAAAAGCGGGGCTAGGATGTAGCAAAATATTCTTACAAACACGGGAGCGGGGGTCTTCGCTTGCACGGACTATTGGGCGAACCGCCATGCCGAAACTGGCCCTGATGCGTTATCCAAAAGATCGGCTGGCTGCGCTGGCGGGCGCGAGCGCGCTGCGCGCCATACGCGAGGGCCTGCTCTGGACCCTGCCGTGCCTGCTGGTCACGGCGCTGTTCCTGGTGCTGTCCGTCGTCGCCCGGCAACTGGGCCTGCCAGCCACCGTCGTGGAACTGCTGACCGCCGTCCACGACAAGCTGACGAACCTCATGCCTATCCTGGCCGGCACATCCATCGGCTACATGCTGTCGTTCCGCCACCGGGTGCCGCATCTGCCCACCGCGTTCCTGTGCCTGTCCTACGTGATGATCGCCGACGGCCTGATGGCGCCCTACCCCCAGGCCGCCGCCACCCTGGTTCTGTTCATCGCCATCGTTTCGCCCTTGTTGACCGTGCCATTGATGGCGTGGCTGCACCGCCGCCGCTGGACCCAGCTGGCGCCCGACGGCGTTATCAGCGAAAACGTCCGCGACACGCTGAACATGGTCGTGCCGGGCCTGCTGACGGCCACCCTGGTCGTGCTGGCGTTGTCCGCCGCGCTGCAGATTCCCGCCGTGGCGCAATTCAACATCCCCTTGAGCCTGGCCTCGCTGGACAGCCCCTTCACCTCGGGCGCGCTGGTCGCCGGCCTGAATTCCCTGCTGTGGTTCTTCGGCATACACGGCTACCACGCGCTGGCTCCCCTGATGAGCGTCATGGACCAGGCGGTCATGCTGAATGCCGCCACCCAGTCCGCCGGCTACGAAGGCATGTATGCCTTGAACAGCACCCTCCTGGGCGCTTTCGTCTTCATCGGCGGATCGGGCGCGACGCTGTCGCTGGCGGTGGCCATGCTGGTGTTTGCGCGCGGCGAATCGCTGCGCCTGCTGGCGCTGGCCAGCCTGCCAGTGGCGCTGCTGAACGTGAATGAAATCCTGCTGTTCGGGCTGCCCCTGATCCTGAATCCGCGCCTGCTGGCGCCGTTCATCCTGGCGCCGGTGACCAACGCCATCCTCGCTTTGGCCGTCGTGCAGCTGGGCTGGCTGCCTTCCGCGACGACGACCCTGCCGCTGACCTCGCCGGTGCTGTTCAACGCCTACATCGCGGCCGGCGGCAGCCTGGGCGGCGTGGCGCTGCAGCTGGTGCTGGTGGCGCTGGGCGCGTGTTTGTACGCGCCCTTTGTCGTCGCGCTGGAGCGACAGCGCCAGGAAAGCGCCACCGTCTACTTCAAATCGCTGGACACGACCTTCACCCGGTTGCAAGAAGAATCGCTGCTGTACGCGCACGATCCCGTGGTGCAGACCTACGCCGACCGCGCGCGCCGCAACGCCGAAAACACCCGCATCCGCGCCATCAGCCAATACGACTTCCATCTGGAGTTCCAGCCGCAGGTGTCATTGCGCAGTGGCCTGTGCACGGGCTGCGAAGCGCTGCTGCGCGCCACCGGCCCCGACGGCGCGCGGCAAACGCCGGTGGAATTCCTGCGCTGGCTGGCGCAGGCCGACCTGATGCGGGAGGTGGACCTGTGGGTGGCCAGGCAGGCCGTGCAGCAATGCCTGCAATGGCGCAAGCGCGACTTCGCCTTGCCGATGACCATCAACGTCACGGCCGGCACGCTGACGTCCGGCGACTACCTGGAGAAACTGATCAAGGTGCTGGCGCAGGCTGGCGGCCAGGTCTCGGTCGAGCTGACCGAGGACGCGCTGGTGGAGGACACGCAGGCGCTGCACACCGCCTTCGACCGCCTGCACGCAATAGGCGCCCGTATCTACATCGATGATTTCGGCACCGGCTATTCCGCCCTGAGCTATCTGCACCAGTTCGAAATCGACGCGGTCAAGATCGACCGCAGCTTCGTCGTGGCGCAAGACAGCGCCCGCGGCGCGCTGGTCCTGAACGGCCTGCTGCGCTTTTGCGAAGCGCTGAACCTGCAGATCGTGGTGGAAGGCGTGGAAACGGACCAGCAGCTGATGGCGCTGGAATCCCCCGCCGAGATCGTCGTGCAGGGGTGGTACTACAGCAAGGCATTGTCGGGCGACAGCCTCATGGACTACGCGCGGCAGCGTCAGGCTGCACCGCCGCTGCGGGCGCAGCCTGCGCCCGCGGCGCCTACTTGATGCCGATGAACGGCAGGGCCGCGTTCGGCACCTGCGTGGTCGGCAGCACGCCGTCCCACTTCTCCACCGCGTTCAAGCTCACAAGATTGGTGTTGGCGGCCAGGGCCTCGGCCTTGGCGCGGATCGCGGCCGCTTCGGCGTCGCCGCGCATGCGGATGCCGTCGGCCTCGGCCGTGAACTGCTGGCGGCGCGCGTCGGCTTCCGCCTTGGCCTTCACCACCTGGATTTCGGCGTTGATCATCGCCGTTTCCTTCTGCTGGCGGGTCGTCTCGATCTGCACCTGCGCCAGCATGCGCTGTTCGATCGAATGCTCATAGGCCTGCGAGAAGCCGACTTCCTCGATCTGCACGCCCACCACCTGCACCGGCGCGCCTTCCATCGTCTTGAGCACGGCAGTGTTCACGTCCTGGCCCAGCTTCTGGCGTTCCTGGATGGCGCGCACCGCGGTGTACTGGCCGAACACGTTCTTCACCGAATCCGGCGTCTTGCGCTCCAGCACGCGCATCTGCAGATTGCTGATGGTGCCGTACTCCGAGTACAGCTCGGCCACGTGCTCGGGCGGCACGCGATAGGTCACCGACACGCGTAGCGTGGCCGGCTGTTGGTCATAGCTGTAGGCTTCCAGCTTTTCAAACACGAACGTGTGGTCGCGCACCGACACCGTCATCACGTTGTCGATGAACGGCGTCTTGAAGTCCAGGCCCGGCTCCGACACGCGCACCAGCTTGCCGTTGCGCAGCACCACGCCGCGCTCGCCCTGATCGACCTGGAACCAGGAATCGAAAGCCAGGAACAGGATCAGCAAAAACAACACCGCCGTGATCAACGCGATCTTGAAACTACGCGGCTTTACGGCACCAATCGTCTTGACCATCTGGATATCTGTCGGCTTCACTTCGAATCCCTTTCTGATTTTGAACGTTTACGGTCCGAGAGCACGGCGGCGATGCCGCGCGCCAGCAAATAAGCGACCACGGCCGCCCCAACCAAGATCAGGAAATACCTCATCGTGCGTTCCCCCCCGGAAAATAAGCAGGGGATTCTATCGCGAGTGGAACATCAAACGAATTGTGGCGATTGTTGCGATGGCGACGACAGCAGACAGTGGCGCGAGTCCAACGGCAGCGCTACGCTAGGCACCTCTACACTGCAGGAGCCGCAACCATGCACCGCACACCCTCAATGATCATTGCCATCCTTGCCTGTGCCGCCGCGCTCGGCGCGCCAGCCCAGGCCGCGCCGCCCGAGGGCAAAGGCAAGCCGGATCACGCGGGCCAAGGCAATGGCAACGGTAACGGCAATAGCAATGGCAAGAACAAGGGCCAGCAGAGCCAGGACGGCGGGGTCAGCGTCACGCTCAGCACCGCGGGCATCACCGTTTCCACCGCGCGCGGCTATGCCGTGCAGGCCGGGGCGACGGGCTATGGCTCGCTGCCGCCGGGCATACGCAAGAACCTGGCGCGCGGCAAGCCCCTGCCTCCGGGCATCGCCAAGAAGATGGTGCCCGGCCCCATGCTGGCGCGCCTGCCCGTGCACCCGGGCTACGAATGGCGCGTCGCGGGCAGCGACCTGATCCTCGTGGCCATCGCCACCGCCGTCGTCGCGGACGTCCTCACGGGCGTGTTCAACTAGGCGCCGCGCGTCATGGACGCCGCCACGCGGCGTCCATAGTTCCTAGCATCAGGCCGCACACTGTTACGTCCCTGCCGCGGATCTATCTGCTACCGTTGAATCGCCTCGCGCCGCGGCCCTGGCCCGGCGCCCACGACGGAGACCGCGCATGCCACGTCCTTCCGAGTCCGCGCCGCTGATCGGCGTGATCCCCCCCTACATGCTCGATCGCCTGGCGCAACACGCCGACGCGCGGGTCAGCATGCCCGCGGTCAAGACGCTGATCATCGACCAGCAGCAGCGCAGCCTGCGCGAGATGGCGGTGCAGCCGCCGCGCGCCAAGCCAGCCCGCCCCAAGAAGGCGGCGCCCGCCGGCACACCCCAGCGCGCCGTGCACGACGCCGCCAACACCACCACGCTGCCTGGCAAGCTGGTGCGCGCCGAAGGCGCCCCCGCCAGCGGCGACGTGGCAGTGGACGAAGCCTATGAACATCTGGGCTCGACCTACAAGCTGTTCTGGGATGTCTACAAGCGCCACTCCATCGACGGCCAGGGCCTGCCGCTGGTGGGCACCGTGCATTACGGCGAAGACTACGACAACGCCTTCTGGAACGGCGCGCAGATGGTGTTCGGCGATGGCGACGGCGAAGTGTTCAACCGCTTCACGGTGGCGGTGGACATCATCGGCCACGAGCTCACGCATGGCGTGATCGACGCCGAGGCCGCCCTGCTCTACCAGGGCCAGTCCGGCGCCCTGAACGAATCCCTGTGCGACGTCTTCGGCGCGCTGGTCAAGCAGCACACGCTGGGCCAGGACGCGCGCGACGCCGATTGGCTGGTGGGCGCCGGGCTGTTCAAGCCCAGGATCCGCGCTCGCGCGCTGCGCTCCATGGCGGAGCCCGGCAGCGCCTACGACGATCCCCTGCTGGGCAAGGATCCGCAGCCCGCGCACATGCGCGACTACGTGGACACGCCAAACGACAACGGCGGCGTGCACATCAATTCCGGCATTCCCAACCGCGCCTTCTATCTGGCGGCCACAGCGCTGGAAGGCCCCGCGTGGGCCGGCGCGGGCCGCGTCTGGTACGACGCGCTGTGCGACAAGCGCCTGCGCCACGACGCCGACTTCGTGCAGTTCGCGAAACTGACACTGGCCGTCGCGGCGGAACGCCATGAGGCCGCCGTGCGCGACGCCGTCGCCCGGGCGTGGGCCGGCGTGGGAGTCCAGACATGATCGAGCTGCCGTCCCTGGACCTTGCCATGCTGGTGCGCCTGACCCGCGAAGGCGGGCTGGCCTATGTGCCCGCATTGGCGCAGCCTCGCAGCATCGACCTCGTCACCTGCCCGCCGGACCTGCGGCAGGAGGTCTGCGACGCCCTGCAACGCGCCGCGCCGGTGGCCGTTCCGCGCTGCGCACCGGCGGGCGGCGACCAGCGCTACTTCCACGTCGAGGTCGTGTACGAAGGCGACGGCGTCGCGGACGTCAGCTTCGACGTGCCGGAGACCGACGCGCCCGAGCCGCTGGTGCGCTTGTGGAAAAACCGGGCCGGACAGCCTTGAGCGCGGCGTCCCGGTATTGCCCGATCTGGATGGCGCGGCCCGCGTAAAGACCGGTAGCCGCCATCGCCAGGCACAAGACCGCGCACAGGGCCAGCGCCAGGCTCCAGTCTCCCTGCGTGTCATGCAGCGTGCCCGCCAGCGCAGGGCCGCTTGCCGCGAACAGATAGCCCACGCATTGCGCCATGCCCGACAGCGCCGCTGCCTGCTGCGCATGGCTGGCGCGCAGGCCCACGAATGCCAGGCCGAGGATGATGCCGCCGCCCGTGCCCAGGCCCATCAGGACGATCCACAGCGTCGCCCAGCCAGGCGCGACGATCAGGCCGGCAAACGCGACAAACGAGGCCGCGGCCGAGCAGAACGCCGCGCCGCGCTGGTCCTTCAGGCGCCGCACCACCGGAGCCAGGAACAGGGCCGGGACGGCCGACATGAGCTGCAGCAGGCCATGCAGCGCGCCGGCGCGTTCCGCCGTGTAGCCGGCATCGCGCAAAATGGCCGGCAGCCAGCTTACGCCCACATAGAACACGAAGGAATTGATGCCCAGGAACAGCGTCACCTGCCACGCCAGCGCAGAACGCCACAAGCGGGGGCCGTGCGGCGCATGCGCCGTGGATGCCGCAGGCGCGGTGTGGTTGGCCAGTTGCGGCAGCCATAGCAAGGCGCTGAGCACGGGCACCACCAGCAGGCAGCCCGAGGAAAAGCGCCAAGTCGCGTCGGACAGGCCGGCCAGCGGGATGGCGATGGCGGACGCCAGCCCCGCGGCCAGGCTCATGGTCAGCACGTAGGCCGAGGTCAGGCCCGCGACCTGCTGCGGGAAATCGCGCTTCAAGAGGCTGGGCAACAGCACGTTGCCGATGGCGATGCCGGCGCCGATGACCACGGTGCCCAGGAACAGGCTCCAGGCCGGCCCCAGCGTGCGCACGACGATGCCCGCCGCGACCAGCAGCATGGCGGCAAACAAGCTGCGCTCCAGCCCGTGGCGGCGCGCCAGGCCCGCGGCGAACAGCGACACTACGGCAAAGGCCAGCAGGGGCAAGGTGATCAGCATGCCCGCGGCGGTGGCGCTCAGCCCCAGCTGCTCGCGGATCATGCCGGTCAGCGGCGGCACGCCGGTAATGGGCGCGCGCAGCGCCATGGACATGCAAAGAATGCCGGCGATCAGCAACACGGGATGGCCGGCGGGACGTTTGGAAGTAAGGGGATGCGAATTCATGCCATCAGCTTAAGCATCGCCGCCTTCGCCGAATTTCGACATAATGACAAATTATCCCTAAATTCGGTCAAGGTGATATTCAATGCACCGCCTGGACGATCCCGCCCCGTTCTTCAACCCCGATATCGACTCGCAATGGACCTATGCCATGCGCGTGCACGCGGACGAGAACGATCAGGAATCCCCGCCGCACCGGCACGCAATGGGGCAGCTGGTGCTGTCCTTGCAGGGCGGGGTGACCTGCTCCGTGCCGCAAGGCCTGTGGATGGTGCCGCCGCAATGCGGCGTCTGGATTCCTGGCGGCGTGCCGCACAGCAACCGCGTCACGCAGAACGGCCGGGTGTGTTTCCTGTTCGTACCGCCAGACGCCGCGGGCCTGCCTGGACAGTGCTGCACGTTGGCGATCTCGCCGCTGGTGCGCGAACTGGTCGCCTATCTGGCCGACCTGGCTCCGCAGGACACCGCCGCGCCTTCCAACCGGAAGCTGGCTGAAGTGCTGGTCGAGCAGTTGGCGCGCATGCCGGCCGAACAACTGCACCTGCCCATTTCGGAACACCCGCGCCTGCGTGAAATCGCCGATGCCCTGCACGCCGATCCCGCCGACCGCAGCACGGTGGCGCAATGGGGCAGGCGCGTCGCCATGAGCGAACGCACGCTGGCGCGCCTGGTGCAGCAGGAGCTCGGCATGAGCTTCGGCCGCTGGCGCCAGCAGATGCACATCATCCAGGCCTTGCAGCGCCTGTCCGCGGGCATCTCGGTGCAGCGCACGGCGGAAGACCTGGGCTACGAGTCCGTCAGCGCCTTCATCACCATGTTCCGCAAGACGCTGGGCAAGACGCCTGCCCGCTACTTCGCGGACAAGGCCGACGGTATCAATTGACGGCGGGCGGATAGTCCAGTTCGCCCGATTTCATCTGGCCGCGCAGGCGCGCCTCGCGCAGTTCCGCGACCGTCTGGTCCCGGGTCTTGTCCGATTGCGACGGCAGCGCGGGCGGATAATCCTGTTCGCCATACGTGACCAGGCCGGCCGCGCGCGCGGCGTCGAGTTCTTCGCGCACCTGCTGGCGGGTCTTGGTGCTGACATGAGGCAGATCCACCGGGTATTGCTGTTCGCCGTAAGTCACCAGGCCGGCGGCCTTGGCTTCCATCAGTTCTGCGCGCACCTGTTCACGGGTCTTGCCTTCGGCATGCGCGGCGGCGCCGACGAGCGCCATGCTCAGCGCCAGGACGGAGAGTCGAAATGTATTCATGAAATCCTCTGCGGTTAACGAGTGCTGCAATATTCGTTCGCCTGCCCGCCGGGATAAATCCCGCGCGGCGCAATCGAAGGTTGCCCGCCGCGCAAGCCTCGCCGCACACCCGCGCAGCACCCCGCGCACCCTTGCGTCGGGCGCAAGGGTGGGTTGATCCAGGAATGGTTTTTCCGCCCCCCGCATCTACCTAGACTGAATAGCTCCTGTTATCCAAGGACGCTATTCCATGTTGTCTTCCTCATCTCCGGGCAGGGGCGGCCCACGATCATGACGGCCGCCGCTCCCCCCACCCCGCCCGCCGCGGCGGCCTTCGGCTGGCGCATCCTGACCGGATTGCTCGGCGTGCTGCTGGCAGTGATCCTCGCCGGGCTCAACGAAAACGTGACCAAGATGGCGCTGCCCGACATCCGCGGCGCGCTGGGCATCAGCTACGACCAGGGCACCTGGTTCGTCGCCGTCTACGCCGCGGCGTCGGTATGCGCCATGGCGTTCGCGCCCTGGTGCTCGGTCACGTTTTCATTGCGCCGCTTCACGGTCACGGCGCTGGCCGCCTTCGCGCTGTTCGGCGCGCTCTGCCCGTTTGCGCCCAACCTGCCCGTGCTGCTGTTCCTGCGCACGCTGCAAGGCCTCGCGGGCGGCGCGCTGCCGCCCATGCTCATGACGGTGGCGCTGCGCTTCCTGCCGCCAGGCATCAAGCTCTACGGCTTGGGCGGCTACGCCCTCACGGCCACCTTCGCGCCCAGCCTGGGCATACCGCTGGCGGCCTTCTGCACCGAGGTGCTGGGTTGGCGCTGGGCCTTCTGGCTGATCGTCGCTCCCGCGGCGCTCGCCGCATGGGCCGTCTGGCGCGGACTGCCCCAGGATCCGCTCAAGCTCGAGCGCTTGCGCTTGTTCGACTGGCGCGGCCTGCTGCTGGGCGCCCCGGCGCTGTCCATGCTGGTCATCGGCCTGTTGCAGGGCGACCGGCTGGACTGGCTCAACTCGCCGCTGATCTCCGTGCTGCTGGGCGGCGGCGGCGTGCTGATGGTGCTGTTCATGGTCAACGAATGGTCGCATCCCCTGCCGTTCTTCAAGATCCAGCTCCTGCGCCACCGCAATCTCAGCCATGCCTTGCTGACGCTGGGCGGCGTGCTGATCGTGCTGCTGGGCGTGATCCTGATTCCCTCGTCGTTCCTAGCGCAATTGCGCGGCTACCGGCCGCTGGAAACGGCGCCGGTGCTGCTCACCATGGGCCTGCCGCAGCTGATCGCGCTGCCGCTGGTCGCGGCGCTGTGCAACCTGCGCCAGGTGGATTGCCGCTGGGTGCTGGCCTCGGGCCTCGGGCTGCTGGCCGTATCCTGCCTGCTGGGGTCGCAGCTGACGCCCGTCTGGTCGCGCGAGCAGTTCTATCTGCTCGAAGCCGTGCAGATCTTCGCCCAGCCCATGGCCGTGATCCCGCTGCTGATGCTGGCCACGGGCGGCCTGGCGCCGCAGGACGGCCCCTGGGCCTCATCGTGGTTCAACACCATCAAGGGTTTTGCCGCAGTGGCCGCCACCGGCCTGCTGGACGCGCTGACCACCTCGCGCCGCAATTACCACTCCAGCATGCTGGCCGACCAGCTGGGCAACTTTCCGCTGAGCACGGCCGGCGAAAACGCTGCGGCGCTGTCCCGCCGCATCCAGGAGCAGGCCGCCGTGCTGACCTCCGCCGACCTCTATCTGTGCATGGCCGGCGTGGCCGTGCTCCTCATCCTGCTCATCCCCTTCGTCGCGACCCGGATCTACCCTCCGCGCGCCGCGGCCTGAAATCGAGTCCATATCATGCCATTCCCTCTTTTGACTTCTCCCCTTCCCCGCGCCGGCGCTCTGGGCGCCCTGGTCCTCCTGGCCTATGCGGGCTGGTCATGGTCCGCCACCGGCGCCGCTGAATCCACCGACGACGCCACCGTCGTCGCCGATCACACCATCGTCGCGCCGCAGGTGTCCGGCTTCATCGACGCCGTGCTGGTCGAAGACAACCAGGCCGTCAAGCAGGGCCAACTGCTTGCCCGCATCGACGACCGCGACCATCAGGCCGCGCTGGCTGCCGCAAGCGCCGAGCTCGCGGTGGCGGCGGCGCGCCTCTCGGACGCGGCCGCCACCCTGGAACGCCAGCAGGCCGTGATCGAGCAGGCCGTCGCCGTCACGCGCGCCGACCTGGCGGACATCCGCTACGCCGAAAGCGAGGCCCAACGCCACCGCAGGCTGGCCAGCGAGGGCGCGGGCACCCAGCAAGCCTATGAACAGGCGCGCAGCCGGTTGGACATGGCGCAGGCTCGGCAAGCCGAACACACAGCTACCTTGCAAGCCGCTCGCAAGCAGCGCGACGTGCTGGAAGCCAACCGCGAGGCGGCACAGGCCGGGCTGCTGCGCGCGCAGGCCCTGAAGGACCGCGCGGAACTCAATCTGTCGCATACCCAGGTCGTCTCCCCTATCGATGGCATCATCGGCCGGCGCTCGCTGCGCGTGGGCGCCTACGTCAGCCCGGGCACGCCCATCCTCGCAGTGGTGCCGCTGCAGCAAGCCTATGTGGTGGCCAACTTCCGCGAAAAGCAGTTGACCCGCATGCGTCCGGGCCAGCTCGCGACCATCACGGTCGACGCCTATCCGGATACGCCGCTGCGCGGCCGCGTCCAGAGCATCGCGCCAGCCACGGGCCTGAGCTTTTCACCGGTAGTCCCCAGCAATGCCACCGGTAACTTCACCAAGGTCGCGCAGCGCCTGCCCGTCAAGATCGTGCTGGATGCGCCGGCCGAAGGCGCGCCGCCGCTGCGCGCCGGCATGTCCGTCGAAGCCGTGGTCGATACCGGCGCCGCGGCAGAGGAGTCCACGCAATGATCCCGCGCCGCTTGCTCAATGCCATGCTGGCCTGCACACTTTCCGCCTTGGCAGGCTGCGCCGTGGGCCCCGACTTTCAGGCTCCCCAGGCGCAATTGCCCGCGCAGTGGCGAGTACCCGACGCCTCCGCCGCGGACAGCGTCCCCGTGCCGCAAGATGTGAACACGTCCTGGTGGGACAGCTTCGGCGATCCCACCCTGAGCGCCTTGATCGCCGAAGCGACCGAGGCCAACCTGGACATACGTATCGCCCACGAACGCCTGCTGCAAAGCCGCGCGGCCTTGCGCGTGACCGAAGCCGACGGCCTGCCCGCCGTCGGTGCGGGCGCAAGCTACAAGCGCGGCCAGAACAGCGAGGTCGGCCTGGCCGACCCTTCGGGCCACGGCGGCAAGTCCTCATTCAACCTGTGGCAAGCGGGCGTGGACGCCAGCTGGGAACTGGACCTGTGGGGCCGCGTGCGGCGCGAAGTCGAACAGGCCGGCGCCCAATCCCAGGCGGCGCTGGAGGCGCAGCGCGGCGTGGTCCTGGCCATCCGCGCCGAAACGGCGCGCAACTACATCCTGCTGCGCGGCACGCAGAACCAGCTGGACGTGCTGCGCCAAACGCTCGCCAATGCCGAACGCAACCTGGCGCTGACCCGCCTGCGCCAGCGCGAAGGCGTCGCCACCGAACTGGACGTTTCACAAGCCGATGCGCAGGCCGCCTCCATCGAAGCCGGCGTGCCGCCGCTCGTGCTGCGCATCGAACAGCTGATGAATGCGCTGGCGCTGCTGCTGGAGCAACCGCCCGGCGCGCTGCAACCGCGCCTGGCGGCGGTGGGCCCGATACCGGGCGGTCCCCTGCAAGTCCCCGTCGGGCTGCCGAGCGAACTGGCCGAACGCAGGCCCGACATCCGCCGCGCCCAGGCCAATCTGCATGCGGCCGTCGCAGCCATCGGCGTGGCCGAGGGCGATTTCTATCCGCGCATCACGCTATCGGGCAACCTCGGCCTGCAAGCCCTGCAGTTGCGAGACCTGGACTCCGACAATGCCGGCGTCTTCGGCGTCGGCCCCGCGTTGCAGATTCCCATTTTCCAGGGCGGCCGGCTGCGAGGCCGGCTGCGGCTGCGCGAATCGCAAGCTCAGGAAGCCGCGCTGCTGTACCAGAAGACCGTGTTGAATGCCTGGCATGAAGTCGACAACGCCATGACCGCCTACCAGGCGCAGCAACTGACCCGGGTGAGTCTGGAGCGCGCCTCCGAGAGCGCCCGCCAGGCGTTGCTCAACGCGCAACGCCAATATGCCGCGGGCGCGTCGGACTTCGTGAACGTGCTCAGCGCGCAGAACGCGGTGCTGGCCAGCGACCAGGCCCGCGTGTCGACCCAGGCCGCGGTGTCGCTGGTGCTGGTGGATCTGTACCGCTCGCTGGGCGGCGGCTGGGAACCGCCCGCTGCGGGTCTCAGCCCTGCTTCGGCCCCGCGATGATGAACAGCCGCGGGAACGGCAGCAGCACCGTGCCGTCGGCCAGCGCCGGATAGGCCTCTTCGATCAGCGATTGGTAGCGGGCCAGGAAACTGGCCTGCCCGGCAGCGTCCAACCGGTCCAGATAGGGCCGCAACGCCGTGCCCTTGAACCACTCCACGACCGCCGCCGCGCCTGCCAGCGGGTGATGGTAGGTCGTGCGCCACACGTCCAGCAGGCCGCAATGCGGCTTGAGCAGTTCGTAGTACCAGGCCGCGCTGTGCCGCGGCGGATGCTTGAATCCGCCGATGGCGGCGGCCCAGGGCGCTTCGCCTGCCACCTGGCGCGCCAGGCGGTGGGCCGGCTCTTCCAGGTTATCCGGCGTCTGCACCGCCAGGCTGCCGCCCGGAGCCAGCTTGCCGACCAGGCGCGGATACAGCGTCGCGTGGTCCGGCACCCATTGCAGCGCGGCGTTCGCCAGGATCACGTCGTAGGTCTCGGGCGGATTCCACGTGGCGATGTCGGCCAGTTCAAATTGCAGCCCCGGCAGGCGCTTTCGCGCCGACTGCAGCATGTCCTCCGAGCTGTCCATGCCGCTGATTTCGGCGTCGGGGTAGCGGCTGGCGAGCACTTCGGTGGAGTTGCCGGGGCCGCAGCCCAGGTCCACGGCGCGCTTCACGTCCTGGTTGGGCAAGGCGGCGACCAGGTCCCGCACCGGACGGGTGCGTTCGTTTTCAAAGGCGGAATACTGTTTGGCGGACCAGCTGGTCATGACGGCTCCTTGCGGCTTTTGGACTGTCCAGCACTCTACGCCCGCCGCACAGGCGCGACAAATCCCAAAAAATGCGCCCGCCATATCCGTTGGATATGGCGGGCGCTTTGCCTCTGGTCGCGGGATTATTCAGCCGCGAGTTCCTGCTTGGAGGCGTCCGAGCGGGTTTTCCACAGCGAGAACAACACGCCGCCAGCAATCAGGCCGAAGGTTACCGACAGGGACAAGGCAGCCGGCACCTTGCCGATGAAACCGACCAGGAAGATCTTGCCGCCAATGAAGACCAGGACCAGAGCCAGGGCGTACTTCAGGTAATGGAAGCGGTGGATCATCGCAGCCAGCGCAAAGTACAGCGCACGCAGGCCCAGGATGGCGAAGATGTTGCTGGTGTAGACGATGAACGGGTCAGTGGTGATGGCGAAGATCGCCGGCACGGAGTCCACCGCGAACAACAGGTCCACAAACTCGATCAACACCAGCGCCAGCAACAGCGGCGTAGCCCAACGCACCTTCTTCGACGTGGCGGGATCGGTCTCCATCACCCAGAACGCGTTGCCGCGCAGCCCTTCCGTGACGCGCATGCGGCGCTTCAGGAACTTCAGGATCGGATTGGACGCGATATCCGGCGTCTGGTCCGCAATCATCCACATCTTGATGCCGGTGAGCACCAGGAAGGCGCCGAACAGATACAGCAGCCAGCCAAAGTTGCTGACCAGCGCCGCGCCCAGGCCTATCATGATGGCGCGCAGCACGATCACGCCGAGGATGCCCCAGAACAGCACGCGGTGCTGGTACTGGCGCGGAATCGCGAAGAAACTGAAGATCAGCGCGATCACGAAGACGTTGTCCATCGACAGCGACTTCTCGATCATGAAGCCCGTGTAGTAGGCCATGCCACTGGCGGAACCCATCTGCCACCAGACCCAGGCGCCGAACAGCAGCGCCGCGGTGATGTAGCCAGCCGAAAGCAACAGGCTCTCGCGCACGCCGATCTCACGGTCTTCCTTGTGCAGCACGCCCAGGTCAAAGGCTAGCAAGGCGACCACGATGCCGATGAATAGCAGCCAGCTCCAGGCCGGGGTGCCGAAGAAATCGGCAGAGAGTAAGGTGAGCAAGGTGTCCATGATGTTCCCGCTTGTGTTCGAAGGGGCTCATGATCCGGATCCGGGGCCGATGGAGAAATCAGCCTGAAAGTGAGTTAAGGTTCGAAAAAACCGAAGTGATTCCTGCCATGCTCAATTATCGACACCTGTATTACTTCTGGATGGTTGCCAAGGAAGGCGGCTTTTCCCGCGCCGCCGAAAGGCTGGACATGGCCATCCAGACCATCAGCGCGCAAGTGCGCGAACTGGAAAAAAACCTGGGCCACCAGCTGCTCAAGCCGGCCGGGCGCGGCGTGGCGCTGACCGACGCGGGCGAGGCCGCCTTCGCCCGCGCCGAAGAGATCTTCCAGATCGGCCAGATGCTGCCCCAGGAAGTCCGCGCCGCCGCCACCAAGCCGGTCATACGCCTGTCGGTGGGCCTGTCGGACGGCATTTCCAAGCTGGCCGCGCAGGCCCTGCTGGGCCCGGTGCTGCACACGCCGGACCTGCGCCTGACGTGCCACGAAGGCGAGGTCGAGGAACTGCTGGGCGAACTTGCCCAGCATCACCTGGACCTGGTGCTGGCCGGCCAGGGCGCGCCCGCCAACCCCAACCTGCGCCTCACCAGCGACCGCCTGGTCTCGTCGCCAGTGGACTGGTACGGTCCCGCCAAGCTGGTGCGCAAGGCCGACACCCTGGACTTTCCACGCTGCCTGGAACGCCTGCCGGTGCTGCTGCCCACCGGCCATTCCGTGCTGCGCCAGACGCTGGACCGCTGGTTTTCCGAACAAGGCATCTATCCCAACGTGGTCGGCGAATTCGAGGACAGCGCCCTGATGTCGGTATTCGCGGCCCGCGGCCTGGGCGTGTTTCCGCTCAGCCGTCTGGGCGGCGGCGATATCGGCGTGCTGCGGGGCTTGCGTCCCCTTGCCCGCTGCGACGACGTGCACGAGGAAATCCACGCCATCCGCAACCGCCGGGGGCAGCACCATCCGCTGGTCCAGATCGTGCTCGCCAAGGCAAAAACTTCGGTTTTTTCTTAACGTTTGTCACAACCACGCTGGTTTTTCAGAAATAGAATCCGCCTTATCGTGGACCCTCTTTTGAAACATCGGAGTACCACCTCAATGAAAAAGATCATCTGGCTCGCCTTCGCCGTGCTTGCAGCACTCTGGACCGGGCTGGTTGCGCTGACGCTGCAGCTGACCAACTGGGTCCTGTCGACCATCGCCACGACCCAGGTTCCCGGCACGGCGCTGGATACCTCGCAATGGGTTCCGCCCGCCTGGGCGGCGGCCTGGGTCGACCCCGCCTGGCTGCAGACGCTGCAGGGCGGCCTGGTCTGGGCCGCACAGGGCCTGAACCAGATGCTGCCCTTCGCCGGCAGCCTCGGCACGCTGATCTCCGTACTGGCCTGGATCTTCTGGGGCTTCATCATCGTCGGCCTGCTGGTGCTGGCGCTGATCCTCCACTGGCTGGCCGGCAAGCGCGAGCAAGCCGCGGCGCCCGGCCGCCAAGTGGTGTAATAGGGCAGGCAACGCGGCAACCCGGCGCGCTGCCCCTTACAAGAGGAGCGTGCCGTGCCCACCGTTCATTCCCCTGCCCCGAAGCTGTTGCTGGCGGCCCTGCTGGCCATGGCCGCCACGGCGGCGCAGGCGCACCCCGTGCGCTCCGCCTACGGCGTCGAGGTCTGCACGGTCACGGGCACTTCCGGGGAATACAGCGTGCGCGTGCGCAACACCGGCACGGCGCCCCTGGCCCGCGCCGAAGTCAACGGCGTCAGCCTGGATTCCAGCGGCCACGCGGCCGGTCCTCTCACCGTCAATCTGACCGACATCCCTGCCGGCAAGTACAAGACTGCCGTGCTGGGACGCCCCGGCAATGGCGCCGCGCTGGTCAGCATCGCCACTTATGTCACCGCCAATGGCGCGGAAACCCACCAGCAGGATCTGTTCGCCGGCAAGGTGGCGCACGTTTCGCCGGGCTCAGCCCTGCAATACACCCTGGCTCCGCTGGCCGTACGCGGCTGGACAGTGGCCTATGGCACCAAACAGGATCCCAAGCTGGAAGCCGGGAGCGCCGTGCTGCTGATCTACCCCGTCACCCTGGGCAAGAAGCGCGACGCGACGCGCCCGGATGCCGGCCGCACGCCGGCCGACGTGGTGCCGCTGGCGCCCTGCGGCGCGGCCGCCGGAGCAAAGAAATCCTGAACGCGTTCAGGTGCCGCTGAGCAGGTCGCGCTCGTTCAAGAGCGCATAGACGATCTCGGGCCGGTTATCGAAACCGCGGCGGATGGCGGCGGGAATCGCCGTGCGCGTCTTGCGGCACAACCCCAGCTGGTCCTCCAGCTGGATCGCAATGCCGCGCGAGGTGCGCACCTCGTTCTCGCTGGGCGTGATGTGGATCACGATGCCCAATTGCGCATGGATGCGTCCCTGCATGGCGCGCAGGTCCTCCAGGCTGGAGATGTTCTCCAACCGCGCCACAAGGCGCTTTTCCTCTTCCTTGGTCAGCCGCAACACACGGACGTCGGCAGACGGATCGGCCAGCAGCCGGTCACGGTCACACATACAGGCGCCCGGCGGACATTCTTGGCGGATGGGAAACGGAAAATTCATGGCGGGCGGAGCGCGTCGCGGCAATCTTGCGTATCTTGGAATTCTACCCAGGATCCTGCGCCGCCCGCCGGGCGGCAAGTCCTGGTTTCCCCGCAAGCCGCTGCGGCATAATGCCTCACCGAGTTCACGGCGCGGAGGGCGCCCGCATGAAAGGATTCCTGTCGCTGGCGGCACTGGCCGCGCTCTTCATGCCCGGCCAGGATGCCGCCGCGCGCGACTACTCGTACGCTGTCCGGCCCGGCCTGCCTGCCGTGGTGACCATTACCGAGCTGCCGCAACAGCGCCTGAGCGTACGCGTGGGGGACGGGTCCGCTCAGCAAATCGCGGACATCTCCGGCGACGAGGAGGTGGACCAGTTCCAGGACGTGGACGTCGACCATGACGGCTACCTCGACTTCGTCATCGGGCAGACTGGCGGCAGTACGCAAGCGATTTCGCGCATCTTCCTGTACCGCCCCCAGGACGGGCGCTACCAAGAGATCCCGTATCCCGATGCAGTGGCCAGCCCATGCCGCGGCTTCGTCAATCCCGAATTCGACGCGGCCAAGCCCATTATTTCCGTGGCGTGCCGCTACAGCGCCGACACCTATGGCTTCGAGCAGTACCGGGTGTGCCCGGACGGCTCGGCGCGGATCATTTCCTGGACCCGGCGCGAAGGCGAATCGGAGCGCAAGATTCCGCATCCCGGCGCCAAGGGCGCCACATGCGCCGCGCGGACTGGCCGCTAAGGCGCCAATCCCCCCGAAAATCCCCCCCTGCGCAATGGCGCCGCAAACGCCGCGGCCGCTATAGTTGCGCTTCCGCCCACCAGGCTCTACGTCCGAGGACACCCCCGCCGTGCTGATTTTCCACAACCCTGTCCACGAAAAACACGCTGGCCGACAGGAAATGTTCCGCGGCAAGCTGGTGCCCTGTCACGAAACCCCGGCGCGCCTGGAGTACGTGCTGCAAGCGCTGAACCAGCGCGGCATCGGCGCATTGCGCACGCCATCGGCGGCGGACCTGGGCTTGGTCAAGCGCGTGCACGCCCCGCGCTACGTGGACTTCCTGGAAACGGCCTGGCGCGACTGGGTGGCGCTGGATCCGGCCAATGCCGGCCTCGACATCCTGCCTTCGGTCTGGCCCGTGCGCGGATTCCGCCACGACATCGAACCGACCAACTTCGCCGCGCGGGTCGGCCTGTTCTCGTTCGACAGCGGCTGCCCGCTGACCGCGGGCACCTGGGAGGCCGCCACCGCAGGCGCCGCCTGCGCCATCGACGCCGCGCGCGCCGTTTCGGCGGCGAGCGGCCCTCGCGTCGCCATGGCGCTCACGCGCCCGCCCGGCCACCACGCGGGCCCTGACTTCTTTGGCGGCTACTGCTTCCTTAACAACGCGGCGCTGGCCGCGCAAGCGCTGCGGGAAGCCGGCGCCGAACGCGTTGCCATCGTGGATGTGGACTACCACCACGGCAACGGCACGCAGAGCATCTTCTATGAACGCGCCGACGTGCTGACCGTATCGGTGCACGGCGACCCGACCACCGAGTACCCCTTCTACCTGGGCTACGCCGATGAGCGCGGCGCAGGCGCTGGCCTGGACGCCAACCTGAACCTGCCGCTGCCCGCCGGCACCGGTTTCGCCGCCTGGACGCGGGCATTGGAACAAGGGCTGTCCGCCGTGCGCGCCTTCAAGGCTGACGCAGTGGTGATCGCGCTGGGCGTGGACACCTACGAAGGCGATCCCATCTCCAAGTTCCAGCTCAAGAGCGCCGATTACCTGCACGTGGGCCGCCTGCTGGCAGGTCTGGGCCTGCCGGCGGTGTTCACGATGGAAGGCGGCTACGCCGTGGCGGACGTGGGCGTCAACGTCGCCAACGTGCTGGAAGGCTACGCAGGCTGAACGGCAGACGCTTTCAGTCGCGCGTTTCGAGCACCTTGTTGATACGCAGCGCCAGCAGCGTGCAGGCAGCCCCCGACAACAGGTAGACGCTGACCGCCACCAGCCCGAAACGCGCGGACAGGCCCAACGCGACCAGCGGCGCAAATGCTGCGCCGATCAGCCATGCCATGTCGGAGGTCAGCGCAGCGCCGGTATAGCGGAAGCGCCGCGTGAAGTTCGCGGTGACAGTGCCCGAAGCCTGGCCATAGGACAGCCCCAGCAGCACGAAGCCCACCAGGATGAACGCATCCTGCGCCTTGGGCCCGCCGCCCAGCAGCCAGGGCGTGAACAGCGCGAACACGGCAATCAGCAGGGCCAGCAGGCCCAGCGTGGTGCGCCGTCCGATGCGGTCGGCCAGCCAGCCCGAGGCGATGGTGCCCAGTATGCCCAGCACCGCGCCGACGATCTGCACGATCAACACGTCCTGGATCTGCTGGGTAGCGCTGACCGCAATCCAGGACAGGGGAAACACCGTGACCAGATGGAACAAGGCATAACTGGCCAGCGCCGCGAATGCGCCGATGAACAGGTTGTAGCCTTGCTCGCGCACCATCTGCGCAACGCTGATCGGTTCGAGTTCGCCCTCTTCCAGCAGCTGCGTGTATTCCTCGGTGACGACCAGGCGCAGCCGCGCGAACAGCGCCACCACATTGATGGCGAACGCCACGAAGAAGGGATAGCGCCAGCCCCATTCCAGGAAATCGGCTTCGGTCAGCGTCACGTGCAGGAACAGGAACAGCGCGCTGGCCACCATGAAGCCCACGGGCGCGCCCAGCTGCCCCAGCATGGCATACCAGCCGCGGCGGTTGGGCGGCGCATTCAGCGCCAGCAGCGACGGCAAGCCGTCCCATGACCCGCCCAGCGCCAGCCCTTGCAGGCAGCGGAACACCGCCAGCAGCGTGATCGCATGCGCGCCGATGACGTTGTAGCCCGGCAGGAAGGCCATGCCCACCGTAGCCGTTCCCAGCAGGAACAGGGCGATGGTGAGCTTGGTCGCACGCCCCCAGCGCCGCTGCGCCGCCATCGAGAGCGCCGTGCCGATGGGCCGCATGATGAAGGCGAACGAGAAGATGACAAAGGACCAGAGCGTGCCTTCCAGCCGCGGTTCGAAGGGGAAGAAGACCTGCGGAAAAACCAGCACGCAGGCGATGCCGAAGACGAAGAAATCGAAGTATTCGGAAGCGCGCCCCACCACCACGCCCACCGCGATTTCCCCTGGCGCCACCTTGGCGTGGCTACCGCCGCCGGCCGCGGGGAGTGAGGGAGCATGACCGGGATATTGCGTGGTGGTCGCCATGTGAATGCTCGCTGAAAGGAGGTTCGGAACAGATCCTGAAACACACCCGCGCGCCTGCAGCCCATATCGCGCAGAGCCGCTCCGTCATTGGGATGCAGCCCTGGTCTGCGCGCGTCGCCCTGCACATTTTTGTTCTTTTTACCCTAGATTTTTCGCGGCTTCCAGCGTAGTGTTGCGTTTACTTCCCACGGTTACGTTTCGGGGTATGGTCATGCCGTCCTTCCCAAGGTTCCGCGGATTGGTCCTGGTTGCCGCGCTGCCATTGCTCGCCGGATGCAATGCAGTCCTGCTCTCGCCCTCGGGCGACATCGCCTTGCAGCAGCGCAACCTGATCATCATTTCCACCGGCTTGATGCTGCTGATCATCGTGCCGGTGATCCTCCTGACTTTCGTGTTCGCGTGGCGCTACCGGGCCAGCAACAAGGAAGCGCACTATGACCCTGACTGGAATCACTCCACCATGCTGGAGCTCCTGATCTGGGCCGCGCCGCTGCTGATCATCATCGCGCTGGGCGCGCTCACCTGGGTCAGCACGCACCAATTGGATCCTTACCGCCCGCTTGTGCGCCTGTCCGAGGGCCGCGAAGTGCCCGCCGGCACCAAACCGCTGGTCGTGGAGGTCGTGGCGCTGGACTGGAAGTGGCTGTTCATCTATCCCGAACAAGGCATCGCCGCGGTGAACGAAATGGCGGCCCCGGTGGACCGTCCCATCCAGTTCAAGATCACTTCGTCCACCGTGATGAATTCCTTTTTCGTGCCCGCGCTCGCGGGCCAGATCTACGCCATGCCGGGCATGCAGACCACCCTGCACGCGGTGATCAACCATCCCGGCGAATACGAAGGCCTGTCCGCCAACTACAGCGGCTCGGGCTTTTCCGGCATGCGCTTCAAGTTCCACGGCGTGGATCAGCAGGGCTTTGACAAATGGGTGGCTGACGCCCGCGCCTCCAACGCCACGCTCAGCCGCGAAACCTACCTGAAGCTGGAGCAACCCAGCGAACGCAACCCGGTGCAACGCTATGCGTCCAGCGCGCCCGGCCTGTTCGAGGCGATCGTCAACCGCTGCGTGGAACCCAACCGCATGTGCATGCGCGACGCGATGGCGATCGACGCGCAAGGCGGCATGGGCATACCCGGCGCGCTCAATGTCACCACGCTGGACGCCGGAACGCGCGAGCGCCTGGGCCTGACCGGCGCGCCGCGCAAGTATGTGGGCGCGATGTGCACCGCCACCGAAGGACTGGTCCTGTAGCGGATCGCTGGCGCACGGGGCTTCGTGAAATTGCGGTCTTTTTGCTGGAATCGAGATGCCTGATCAACCAGACCTCACCAAGCTGATCTTCGGTAAGTTGACCTGGGAAGCCATTCCCTACCACGAACCGATCCTGCTCTTCACCTTCATCGCGGTCGCCATCGGCGGCATCGCGGTGGTGGGCGCCATCACCTACTTCGGCAAATGGGGCTATCTGTGGCGCGAGTGGTTCACCAGCATCGACCACAAGAAGATCGGCATCATGTACGTCATCCTGGGCATCGTGATGCTGCTGCGCGGCTTCGCCGACGCCATCATGATGCGCCTGCAACAGGCGGTGGCGTTCGGCGATTCCATGGGCTACCTGCCGCCGCACCACTACGACCAGATCTTCACCGCGCACGGCGTGATCATGATCTTCTTCGTGGCCATGCCGCTGGTCACGGGCCTGATGAACTACATCGTGCCCTTGCAGATCGGCGCGCGCGACGTGGCCTTTCCGTTCCTGAACAACTTCAGCTTCTGGATGACCACGGGCGGCGTCATCCTGGTCATGATGTCGCTGTTCGTCGGTGAATTCGCGCGTACCGGCTGGCTGGCGTATCCGCCATTATCGGGGATCCTCCAGAGCCCCGACGTGGGCGTCGATTACTACATATGGGCCCTGCAGATAGCGGGGGTAGGCACACTGCTTTCCGGCGTCAACCTGCTGGTCACCATCGTCAAGATGCGCGCGCCGGGCATGACCATGATGCGCATGCCCATCTTCACCTGGACCGCGCTGTGCACCAATGTGCTGATCGTGGCGGCTTTCCCGGTGCTGACCGCGGTGCTGGCGCTGCTGTCCATGGACCGCTACGTGGGCACCAACTTCTTCACGGCGGACTTCGGCGGCAACGCCATGATGTACGTGAACCTGATCTGGATCTGGGGCCATCCCGAGGTCTACATCCTGATCCTGCCGGCCTTCGGCATCTTCTCCGAAGTGGTTTCCACCTTCTGCCGCAAGCGCCTCTTCGGCTATGCGTCCATGGTGTACGCCACGGTCGTGATCACGGTGCTGTCGTACCTGGTGTGGCTGCACCACTTCTTCACCATGGGATCAGGTGCAAGCGTGAACTCGTTCTTCGGGATCACCACCATGATCATCTCGATCCCCACGGGCGCCAAGATCTTCAACTGGCTGTTCACCATGTACCACGGTCGCATCCGCTTCGAGGTCCCCATGCTGTGGACCCTGGGGTTCATGGTGACCTTCGTGATCGGCGGCATGACGGGCGTGCTGCTGGCCGTGCCGCCCGCCGACTTCGTCCTGCACAACAGCCTGTTCCTGATCGCGCACTTCCACAACGTGATCATCGGCGGCGTGCTGTTCGGATTGATGGCCGGCATCACGTACTGGTTTCCCAAGGCCTTTGGCTACAAGCTCGATCCGTTCTGGGGCAAGTGCTCGTTCTGGTTCTGGCTGGTGGGCTTCTACGTCGCCTTCATGCCGCTGTATGTGCTGGGGCTGATGGGCGTGACGCGGCGCGTGAATCACTTCGAGGACATGTCCCTGCAGATCTGGTTCCAGGTGGCGGCCTTCGGCGCGCTGCTGATAGCCTGCGGCATCGCCAGCTTCCTGATCCAGCTGGTGGTCAGCTATCGCCGCCGCGAGTCGCTGCGCGACGACACCGGCGACCCCTGGGACGGCCGCACGCTGGAATGGTCGACCTCGTCGCCGCCGCCCAACTACAACTTCGCCTTCACGCCGCGCGTACATGACCAGGACGCCTGGTGGCAGATGAAGCAGCACGGCTACCTGCGGCCGCAGCAGGGCTTCATTCCCATCCACATGCCCAAGAACACCTGGGCGGGCATCGTCCTGGCGGGTATCAGCGTGGTGATGGGTTTCGCCTTGATCTGGCATATGTGGCCGCTGGTCGTGCTGTCGTTCGCGGCGCTGATCCTGGTGTCCATCATTCACACCTTCAACTACAAGCGCGACTACTACGTGCCGGCCGAAGAGGTCGTGCGCGCCGAAGACGCCCGCACAAGGTTGCTAGCGAAAAATGTCTGATACCCTGGCCCCCAACCTGCCCGGCGGCGCCGCGCCGCCCGCGGAGCCCATGTTCCACGTCCCGGGCGAACACCACCCCAAGAACGGGACCCTGCTCGGGTTCTGGGTCTACCTGATGAGCGATTGCCTCATCTTCGCCTGCCTGTTCGCCACCTATGGCGTGCTGGGACGCAACTATGCGGCTGGCCCTTCCGGCGCGGACCTGTTCGACCTGCCGCTGGTAGCGGTGAATACCGCGCTGCTGCTGCTGTCTTCCATCACCTACGGTTTCGCGATGCTGGAAATGCGGCGCAACCGCGTCGGCGCCACCCAGCTCTGGCTGGCCGTGACCGGCATCCTGGGGCTGGGCTTTCTGTCGCTGGAACTGTACGAATTCGCGCACCTGATCCACCAGGGCGCCGGCCCGCAGCGCAGCGCCTTCCTGTCGTCCTTCTTCACCCTGGTCGGCACCCACGGGCTGCACGTCACCTTCGGCATCGTGTGGCTGGTGACGATGATGATCCAGGTCCAGATGCACGGCTTGATCCCCGAAAACCGCCGCCGCCTGATGTGCCTGTCCATGTTCTGGCACTTCCTGGACCTGATCTGGGTGGGCGTCTTCACCTTCGTGTACCTGATGGGAGTGCTGCCATGACCGCGCACCTGGATCATCCGGCCGATCACGGCCACGGCGGCCACGACCACCACGACGACGATGACGGCGCCGCCCATGGCACCTTCAAAAGCTACATGACCGGCTTCGTGCTGGCGGCCATCCTGACCGCCATCCCGTTCTGGCTGGTCATGAACCAGGTCTTCTCTCAGTCCCGGACCACCGCGCTGGTGATCCTGGCGTTCGCCGCGGTGCAGATCGTGGTCCACATCATCTACTTCCTGCACATGGACACCAAGTCCGAAAGCGGCTGGAACATGTTGGCGTTAATATTCACGCTGGTGCTGGTCGTAATCACGCTCAGCGGATCCATCTGGATCATGTACCACCTCGACTCCAATATGATGCCCATGTCCACACACGACATGCGGAAAATGCCCTGATGGCCGCAGTAAACGACTCCACTTCCCGCGACACCTCCTCCCGTAATCCGCGCAGCAAAGTTACCCTGGTCATCCTGGGGGTGCTTGCTGTTGCCATTTTTGCGGGCCTCTGCGCCCTGGGCACCTGGCAGGTGCACCGGCTGGCCTGGAAACGCACCCTGATCGCGCAGGTCGAACAGCGCGCCCATGCGGCGCCCACGCCGGCGCCGGCCCAGGCCGAATGGCCCGCGCTGACTTCCGACAACGCCGAATACCGCCGCGTCACCGCCAAGGGCACCTACCTGTACGACCGCCAGACCCTGGTGCAGGCCGCGACCGAGCTGGGCAGCGGCTACTGGGTCATGACTCCGCTGCAGTTGCCCGAAGGCGGCACGGTGCTGGTCAACCGCGGCTTCGTGCTGCCCGAATGGCGCAAAAGCAAGTCGGCCATACAACAAACGCCCGAAGAAGCCACCGTCACCGGCCTGCTGCGCATGGGCGAGCCCCCTCATGGTTTCCTGCGCAACAACGATCCGGCGACCAACCTCTGGTACTCGCGCGATCTGCCCGCCATCGCTGCGGCGCGCGGCCTGACCGACGTGGCCCCCTACTTCATCGACGCCGATGCGACGGGCAAGGACGGCAGCGGGCGCACCGCTCCCGTCGGCGGCCTGACGGTGCTGAACTTCCCCAACAATCACCTGAGCTACGCCATCACCTGGTACGCCCTGGCAGCCATGGTGCTGGTCGGCGTTTTCATCTTCGTGCGCGAGGAAAAGCGCGCGCGCCGCAAGGGCTGAATCCGCCGGCTGCGGCCGGTGTCCTACAATGAGGGCTGGGAACAGCGCTGAGCTACATGCTCGCGTGCTGTTCCCTTTTGTTTTTTCCACCCCTCAACCAGGAGTCCCCAAGGATGAAAAAGACGCTGCTCGCCGCCGCAATGTTCACGACTTTTGCAGGCGTTGCTCAGGCAGAATCGTCGGTAACTCTCTATGGTGTCATCGACACCGGCATCGGCTACAACAAGATCAAAGGCGATGGATACGACGGTAGCAAGATAGGCATGATCAACGGCATCCAGGCCGGCTCGCGCTGGGGCCTGCGCGGCGCCGAAGATCTGGGCGACGGCCTGCGCGCCACGTTCAAGCTGGAAAGCGGATTCGACTCGGCCAACGGCCAGCGCGGACAGTCCGGCCGCCTGTTCGGCCGCCAGGCCACCATCGGCCTGGCCAACGACGCCTGGGGCTCGCTGGAGTTCGGCCGCCAGGCCACGGTGGGCTCGAACTACCTTGCCGACATCGACCCCTTCTACACCAGCTACACCCAGTCCAACATGGGCCTGGGTTTCAGCGCCGCCAACACCATGCGCTGGGACAACATGGTGATGTACAAGACGCCTTCGGTGAACGGCTTCGAACTTGGCATCGGCTACTCGTTCAATGCGGACGACACGACCGCCGACCAGACGGGTTTTCGCACCGCCGACAATACCCGCGGCATCACCGCCGGCCTGCGCTACGTGCAAGGTCCGCTGAACGTCGCGCTGACCTACGACCAGCTCAACGGCTCCAACCGCGGCTCCATCGACCATGACGCCACGCCGCGCCAGTACGCGCTGGGCGTGTCCTACGACCTGGAGGTCGTGAAGCTCGCCGCCGCCTACGGCCGCACCACCGACGGCTGGTTCGTCGGCCAGGACCTGCCCGCAGGCACGCCCTTCAGCGATGAATTCGGCACCAACCGCTTCGTGGACGGCTTCAAGGCCAACTCCTACATGCTGGGCGCCACTCTGCCCCTGGGCAGCGCAAGCAGCCTGTTCGCGTCGTGGCAACACGTGTCGCCGAACAACGACAAGCTGACCGGCGGCGACACCAACATGAACGTCTGGAGCGTGGGCTACACCTACGACCTGTCCAAGCGCACCAACCTGTACGCCTATGGTTCGTACGGCAAGGACTATGCCTTCATCGACGGCCTGAAGAGCACGGCCGCCGGCGTCGGCGTGCGCCACACCTTCTAAGCAGGTCAGCGGAGCGGCTGCGGGGCCGCTTCCGCTGTCGGCGAATCCGTCCGATTCGAAGCCCCCTGGTATCGGGCTTCTTTAATATCGCCCGAGAGCCTGACGTCATCCGCATGTACGTCCAGGAGGCTCTCATGCACAAACCGCTCCCCCATACTTCTGCTTTCCCCGCCGCGGGTACGCTCGCGGTATACGCCGCGCTGGCGCCGGATCACCGGCAACTGGTCAAGGACACCATGACCCAGGATCTCGATGCGCTGGAGCAAGCCGCCGAGAAACCCGACGCCCTCGCCACCGCCCAGATGCTGCACCGCATACAAGGCGCGCTGCTGGCCCTGCAGATGCGCGCGCCAGCCTCGCACTTCGAGGCGCTGGAAGAAGAACTGGCAGAAGGCCTGTCCGCCGCCGCAGCCGCCAGAATCCGCCGTCAGGCCACCGTCGTGCGCGGCCTGATGGACAGGCTGCATGCGTGGCAACCCGTTCCGGTGCAATCTGCAGGAAACACGCGTCCCTCATGATCGGCTATCTTTGAAACCAGATCCTGAAACGGACCATGCCCTCTACCTCTCTTCCCGCGCGTCGCGCTTTTCCCGCCCGCCGGCAACGTTTGTTGCATGCGTTGGCCGCGGCTTTGCTGCCGCTGGCCCTCGCAGCCTGCAACGGCGGCGGCGACGACCATGACGACGAACCCGTCACCGTCGCGCCGCCTCCCGTCGAAGAAACGCCCCCCGCAGAAACCCAGCCGCCGCGCAATACGGCCTATCTGCAGGCCAAGCCGGGCGACGTCATCCAGGTCCGCATCGAGGAACTGCATCCCACCCAGGCCGCCATCGGCTACGACCAGATCTACTACAAGCTCGGCCGCTGGCAAGGGGACTTCGAACGCCCGACCTGGGCGGACAAGCCGGCACTGCAGCTGGACTACCTGAACCGCACGGTCGGCAAGAAGTTCGACGACTACTGCGAAGACATGGGCGGCGCCGAGCGCGCGCAGGAATTCCAGAGCATCGCCGAGGCGCGCGCCGCGCGCCTGGACCAGCCGGCCACCTATGCCTGCAAGAACGCCCCGGGCACCAACGCGGCCAACCTCAAGACGGTGGTGGTCGGCTGGGACGGCAACCTGTATCTGACCGACGGCCACCATACCTTCTCGTCGCTGCGCGAAATCGCCGATGGCGGCCCCAAGCTGCCGGTCTGGGTCAAGGTCGACGCCAACTACAGCACCCTGCCCAATGCGGCGGCGTTCTGGCAGCGCATGGTCGACGAGCGCCGCGCCTGGCTGCGCGACGGCCAGAACCAACCCATCACCGTGGACCAGTTGCCCGCCCGCCTGGGGCTGGCCAGCGCCCAGGAAGCCGGCGGCATGCAAGAGGACCGCTACCGCTCGCTGGTGTACTTCACCCGCGACATCGCCTACAGCAATGGCAACCTGCCGGAGTTCGCGGAGTTCCTGTGGGGCGACTGGCTGCGCCGCCAGGCCGCGGGCGGCCAGCTGCCGGGCCTGGACCAGTACAAGATGATGGCGCCCGCCGCGCCGGCGCAGATCCTCGCTGTCAGCACGCTCGACAAGAGCCTGGCGCCTGCCGGCGCCAATGACAGCTATGCCGCCGCGGTGCGCGACGCCTCCCTGAAGATGAGCGCATTGAAGGACGCCGACATCGTCTTCGATGACCGCGACGCTGCCGGCCTGGGACGTATCGCGCTGTCGCCCGACGCCGCCAGCGGCTCGCCCACCAAGAAGGCGCGCGACACCCTGGAAGAACTGCCGCGCAACGACGCCAAGAACGATGGCAGTCCGCGGGGCGCAGGCAAGCTGTGGTTCGCCGTGAACTACCGCAACTGCGGCAAGCCCGCGACCGGCACCTGCTGGGGCTGGTAAGCCGCGGCGCCCGCCCACGCGCGCTAAGCGTCGATCTGCATGGCGGGCCGGGCCTGGACCCGGTCCATCCATGCCCGCACATGCGGATGCGACGCCACCCTGGCGCCCAGATAGGCGCTGTAGCCGACCACCGAACCGACCACCAGATCGGCCAATGAGTAGGCCGCGCCCAACATCCAGGGCTGCCGCGACAGATGGCCGTCCAGCACGGCCAGCAACGCGTCCACGTCATCCAATACGCGTTCCGCCTCGGCGCCGCCGGGCGCGTCTGCGCCCTGCGTGGCGAGATACAGGCGCATCACCGCCGCGCCGTAGCTGACATAGGACCAGGCGCACCACGACATCGCCAGCAGGCGTTCGGGCGTGCCGGCGGCGGGCCACAGGCCGCGCTCCACGCCGTAGCGCTCTCCCAGCCATAGCTGTATCGCCAAGGTTTCGAACAAGGGAGCGCCGTCCACTGTCAACGTGGGGACCTTCCCGTTGGGATTGAGCGCCAGGAATTCGGGGCGATGCTGTTCCCCCGTCCTGATGTCCACCTTGATGCGTTCATGCGGCACTTGCAGTTCAGCGAGCGCGCTGGCAACCGGGGTTGCGCTGGACATGGGGTGCCAATAGAAGACGATAGACATGGGCAAATCTCCAATTCGATCAAGGGATGTGCGTCGCGGCCCCTGCCGCTGACTACGGGGGCCACTGTAGAATCCATTGAGGACAGATTCCGCCCTCGATACGCGCTATCGTGCCGCCATGCTTACTTCCAGCAACCGCCTCCTGCGCCTGCTGTCGCTGCTGCAGACCCGCCGCCATTGGGCCGGGACCGAACTGGCCGCGACGCTGGCGATCCACCCCCGCACCCTGCGGCGCGACATCGACAAGCTGCGCGAACTGGGCTACCCCGTCCATGCCAGCAGCGGCGTGGCCGGCGGCTACGCCTTTCGCGCGGGAAAGGCGCTGCCACCCCTGTTGTTGGACGACGATGAAGCGCTGGCCGTGGCGCTCACGCTGCGCACGGCGGCCACGGGCACGGTGGGCGGCATCGAGGAAACCGCGCTGCGGGCGCTGGTGAAGCTGGAGCAGGTCATGCCGCAGCGCCTGCGCCACCGGGTCGACGCGCTGCGATCGGCCATCGTGCCGATCCCGCGCGACGGCGCGGCCGTCGACGCCACCCTGCTGGCCACGCTGGCAGCCGCCTGCCGCGACCAGTTGCGGGTCGGCTTCGACTATGCGGACGGCAAGGGCCGGGCAAGCACCCGACTGGTGGAGCCGCAAGGCTTGGCGCATACCGGATACCGCTGGTATCTGGTGGCCTGGGATCCCGCGCGCGAGGACTGGCGCACCTTCCGTATCGACCGCATCGCGGGCGCCCCGGAAGTCGGCGCGCATTTCGCGCCGCGCCCTCCGCCCGAAGGCGGCGATCTGCGCGCCTATGTCTCGCGCTCGGTCAACATGGCGCCGCATCCGGAGCCCGCGCGCGTGATCCTGCACGCGCCGCGCGCCGTCATGGCCACGCGCATCCCGCCGGGCGCCGGCCAGATCGAAGCGCTGGACGAAGCACGTTGCGTACTGCAATGCGCCGTGCCCAGCCTGGACGCGCTGGTGTACTGGCTGATGGCGCTGGACGTCGAATTCGAGGTGCTGGCGCCTGCGGCGCTGCAGGACCGCCTGCGTCTGGCCAGCGAACGGCTGGGGCGCAGCCTGGAAAAAATGGCAGTTCCCAAAGCGCGCGGATAGCGGTCGGATTTGGCTGTTTTTCGGCCTATCCCATTCTGTGTATTTCGCCCGCGATTCGAGTATCTTGGCTGCTTTCCAAACATTTCCAGAAATCACGCCATGAGCAACGTTCCCGACGCCGACGCCTTCCTGCAATTCCTCGTCAACCTGGTGAACAACGGCAGCCAGATCGAGAGCATCGGCGTCACCCTGCAGATGGGCGGCATGCTGGTGTCGGGTTCCATCGTGTCCGGGGCAGAGTACTTCGACAGCTTCGCCGCCAGCTTCACGGGATCCCTGGACAAGGTGGACGACGCCACTCGCAAGGCCGTGCATGCCTCGCTGACGGAACTGGGCGACGTCTTCCGCGTGCCCCAACCCGCTGACCCGCTGCCGAACTACATCCATCTCGCCGACGCCCTGTTCTTCACTGCCGACGGCACCCCCATCGCCGGACAGCCCACGCTGTGGCGCGGCCGCACCAGCGCGGTCGACGGCTTCGTGCTGGGCCGCCTGCAGGAAGAAGCGGCCGGCTGAGGCCGCCGATATCCCTATTGCGCACAGGTCCCCGCCCCGGTTCTCGGGCGCGGGGCGCGCCGCTACGCAAAAACCACTACGCTATGGGTTTGCCTCCGCCCCCAACCCTGAGTCCGCCCGCCTTCTCTCCACTTGAAGCAAGGGCTCGCTTGAAGTCACTCCCCCGCATGGAAAGACTCCGCATCGTCCTGGTCGACGACCATCCCCTGGTCTTGATGGGGATGCGCGACCTGCTGGAAAAGGACCTCAACTTCGAGGTCACGGCCACCCTGCCCGGGCCGACCGCGCTGATCCAGCACCTGCAACGCGATATGCCGCACGTGGTCATCACCGACTACTCCATGCCCGGCGACGACACCTATGGCGACGGCATCCGCCTGGTCAAATACCTGACGCGGCATTATCCAGACGTCCAGATCGTGGTGCTGACCATGGTGTCGAATTCCATGATCATCTCGGCGCTCTACGACGCCGGGGTGGCCGCCGTGGTGCTCAAGCGCGACAACCTCACCGAAATCATGACCGCGCTGGAAACGCTGCATGCCGGCCGCAAGTACTATCCGCCCGGCTTCCAGCGCGACGGCGCGGCCGATGAGCGCAGCAAGTTCATCGGCGAACGCATCAACAGCCTGTCGCCCAAGGAATTCGAAGTGCTGCGCCACTTCATCCGCGGCGAATCCATGATGCAGGTGGCCGAGGCCTTGAAGCGCAGCGTCAAGACGGTCAGCGGCCAGAAGATCTCGGCCATGCGCAAGCTCAACGTCCGCACCGACCAGGAACTGATCGCCTTCTGCGTCGAAAGCGAAATCTTCCAGTAGGCTGTCCGTTTTCCGGGAATTCAGGCAGGAACGCGCAGCATGACGCAAAAAGCAATCGAGACGGTGGCGGGCCAGGAAGTGGACCGCAAGCTGATGCAGGGCTTGATCGAACAGTCGGCCGGCCGTCCGCTGTCGTTCCATGACTGCGACTTCCAGGACGCGGATTTTTCGCGCCTGGATCTGCGCGGCGCGCAAATGACCGCTTGCGCGATCGCTGGCGCTTCCTTTCAGGGCGCCACGCTGGCGGACTCCGTCTGGCTGCGCTGCCGCGGCGGCCAGGTGGATTTCGCCTCATGCGACGCCAGCGATGCCGTCTTTGAAAACTGCGACCTCAACAATGCCAACTGGCGCCGCGCCCGGCTGGCCGCCGCCCGTTTCCAGGGCTGCAAGCTCACCGGCAGCGACTTCGACGGCATCGCCTGCCTGGGTTGGTCGCTGGAGGAATGCCTGCTGGTCGGCGCGCTGCTGCGCGGCGTGTCGTTTCGCAAGACCGACGTGCGGCACCTGGACTTCTCCGATGCCGACCTGACCGGCAGCGATTTCCGCGACACCGTGTTCCATGGCGGCAGCCTGCGCAACGCCATCCTGAAGAATGTCCGCTTCGAAGGCGCCGACCTGCGCGAAGCCGACCTGGGCGGCCTGGACCTGAATTCGGCCGCGCGCCTGGCAGGCGCCACCATATCCAAGACTCAGGCGGCAGCCCTACTGGCCGAATTGCGCATCAGCGTGATCTGAAGCGCGCCGGCTGCGGCGGACAAAGCGCTGCTCGACCACCACGCTGCCCCACTGCCGGCCTTCGGACTCCTCGGCCAGCGTGAAGCCGGCAGCCTCGTAGAGATGCCTGGCTGCATCCAGCCCCTTGAAGGTCCACAAGTACGTCTCGTCGTAGTGGGCGTCGACAAACGCCATGGCCCGCTCCAGCAGGACGCGGCCCACGCCCATGCCGCGCAGCGACTCGTCGACGATGAACCAGCGCAGGTGCGCTTCACGGGCGGCAAGATCGCCATCGATGACGATGGAAGCCAGCGTCCTGCCGTTGTCCACGTACAGCCAGATGTTCTTGCCGGTGGCGGGCAGGCCTTCGGCGAACTCGGCCAGCTCGCTCGCGACCTTGCGTTCGAAGTACACGCCGAATCCCGAGGCCTGCGCGTAATAGCGCGCATGCAGGCTGGCCACGTCGCCGATGCAGCCGGGCAGGTAGCCCGCGTGGATCTGCTCTGTGATGCCGCCTGTGACGGCGGGCGCGGTGTTGGGGTTCTCGTGCGACAGGGCGTCGGCGTAAAGGGAAAGAAAGCGGATCAGCGATTGCTGGTCCTCGGGCGCCAGTTGGCGCAATGCCCGCGAAACCTGGTCGGTGGCGAACTGGTCTATCTGCATACGCAGCCGGGTGCCGGCTTCGCTCAGGTACAGCCGCGACGAGCGCGCATCGTCACTGTCGGCCTCGCGCGTCAGCAGCCCGGCTGACTCCAGCTTGGCGACCTGACGGCTGGTATTGGACTTGTCCAACCTGAGGATGGCCGCCAGATCGCGCGCCTGGATGCCCGGCTGCAGGCCGATCTCGATGATGGCGTGGACGGCGGACGGGGCCAGCTCGCTGCCGGCCAGCGAGCTGCGCATGAAGCCCAGCTCGCGCACCAGTTTGCGTGAGAACTCCCGCAAATCCCGGATCGTCTGATCGCGGGACTGGATGGGGGTATCGATCAGATCCATGGCGCGCCCTTAAAGTTGCGATTCGCAACCAATATACTTGCGGATCGCAACCAATTCAACATTTTTCGCGTCAGTCGCTGCCGCGACCTATTTCGGCCGCTTGAACACCGCGCGCGCCGCCTCGACCGTCTGGCGGCAGACGCAGCCGCTCATGTGATCGTTGACCATGCCCACGGCCTGCATGAAGGCGTACATGGTTGTCGGGCCCACGAAGGTCCAGCCGCGCTTCTTCAGGTCACGCGACAGCGCCGCCGACGCCGGCGAGGTCGGATTGCCATTCCAGTAGTCCAGGTCCACGGTCGCGGGACGGTCGTGGGCCGGCGGCTCATGGCTCCAGAGCCAGGCCGACAATGAACCCGTCTCGTCGGCCAGGGCGCGTGCGCGCCTGGCATTGTTGATGGCGGACACGATCTTGCTACGGTTGCGCACGATGCCCGCGTCGCCCATCAGGCGCTCGACGTCGCGCTCCGTGTAGCGCGCCACCCGCTCGAAGTCGAAGTCATCGAAGGCCGCGCGGAACGCCTCGCGCTTGCGCAGGATCGTGATCCAGGCCATGCCGGCCTGAAAACCCTCCAGGCAGATCTTCTCGTACAGGCGACGGTCATCCGCCACCGGCCTGCCCCACTCATGGTCGTGATAGTCGGGCATGGACGGCTGCCAGAAGCAGCGCGCCACGCCCTGCTCGTCCGTGATCAGGCCCGGATCGTTCTTGTTCATCTCATCGGTCTTCATGCGGCGGCTTACTGCTTGCCCGGCACCGGGCAGCTCAGGTCGCCTTCCTCGCACTTCAGGTAGGCCTGCAGTTCCTTGGTGCGCGCCTGCGTCAGTTTGTCCAGGCACAGGCTCAGCGTCATGGGATACGCGCTGCCGCCGGACGTGCTGCTGGACGCGAAGGCGCACTCCGCATCGCGAAAGAACAGCCAGGCCTTCTGGGCGGCATGCAGCTGGGTCGTCGCGTCCCGGTCGTTCTTCAGGCGCGCGGTCACTTCCTTGTAGGCGGCGTTCAAGGCGGCGTCGGACTTGCGGTACGCCTGGTCGGCGCACAGGCTCATGTCCGTCTGCGTGGCCGCGTTGCCGCAATCCAGCGGCTGCGCCTGCGCGCTTGCGGCCAGCGCAAGCGCGGCAGCGGCGGTCATGATGGCGATACGCATGGAATTCCTCCTGTGTGGCTGGTGAACCAGGAAAGTGTCGCATGGAACAATGGCCTCCCGCAGCGGCGGCTGCGCCGCCAGTGGCCTAAGATGGCGGCTATGAAGATCCAATTGCTCTCCGACCTGCATCTTGAAACCGACCCGGATTTCCTGGCCCGGCCCGCGCCCGGCGCCGATCTGCTCGTGCTGGCCGGGGACATAGGCTCATACCGCCGCGGTTCGCTCATGACCGGCGACGACTTCGGCCTGGGCAGCTATGCGCCGAGCAAGGGCTGGCCCACGCCCGTGGTGTATGTCCCCGGCAACCACGAATACGACAACGTCGATTTCGACGAGACCCACGCACGGCTGCGCCAGCTTTGCGGCGAACTCGGCATCCACTGGCTGGAACGCGAGACGCTGGTCATCGATGGCGTGCGCTTTGTCGGCACCACGCTGTGGACGGATTTCGACGCGCTGGCCGCGCCCGGCGACACCGTCGGCGCGGCCCTGAAGAAGCGCGAAAAAGCGTTTCGCGCGGCGGACTTCTATCTGGAAAAGGCCGAAATGCGCCGCAACGGCGCGCCCTTCATGGCCGAGCAGATGCGCGAGCAGGGGCTGCTATGCCAGCAATGGCTGCAAGACGCCCTGCGCGCGCCCCACTACGGGCCGACCGTGGCCATCACCCACTTCGCCCCCACCTTGGCGAGCGCGGATCCGCGTTACGGCGTCACCCCCGGCACAGCAGGGTTCTGCAATGCGCTGGACGCCCTGCTGCCCCTGGCCGACGTCTGGATGCACGGCCATCTCCACTGTCCGCAGGACTATGTGAAGAATGGCTGCCGCATCGTGGCCAATCCGCTGGGCTACGCCAAGAAGGGCGAACAGCAGGACTTTGCGCCTGACCGCCTGTGGGACGTGACGGCGTCTAGAACTTGAGGCTGGCGCTCAAGGCGTAGGTGCGCGGGTCGCCCGCCTTCACGTAGTCCGGCGACTGGTATAGCCAGTAACGCTTGTCGGCCAGATTGTTGATGCCCGCGCGGAACGTGGTTTCGTAGCCGTAGATGCGCGTGTCGTAGGTGGCGCCGATATTGACGATGGCGTAGTCGGACACCTGGACCGCATTCGAAGCGCCCAGCATGGTGCTGCCGGTGTACTTCACGTCGGCCCTGAGTTTCAGACCCGGCAGTTGCGGAACCGAATACGCGACCTGGGCGGCGGCGACGAACTTGGGCGCACCCGCGACGCGGTTGCCGGTGAAGCTGGAGCCCTTTTTGTATTCCGAGTCCAGGAACATCAGGCTGCCGCCCACGTTCCAGTTCGTCGCAATGCGCGTGGAGGCTCCCAGCTCCAGCCCTTGGTAGATCGACTTGCCGTCCTGCACCAGCTCATTGGCGGCGTTGGTGTATTCCGCCTTCTTCTCGATGCGGAACAGCGCCGCCGTGGCAGCCCAGCCGTCCTGGTTGGTCTTGATGCCCAGTTCGTACTGCTTGCTCTTGAGCGGGTCCAGCAGCGCGCCGAAGTTGGCGTAGGTATTGCCCACCGACGACCCCGGCTCCAGCGACTCGATGTAGCTGGCATAGGCCATGGTCTGCGGCGTGATGTTGTACATCAGCGCCACCGTCGGCGTCAGCACGCCGTTCTTGTCGTAGCGCGAATTGCGCACGCCCGCCGCGTCGAAGCCGACCTGTTCGTAGTCGGTATAGCGCAGGCCGCCCAGCACGGACCAGCCGCCGGTCAGGTCGATGGTGTCGCTTGCGAACAGCGCCTTCTGCGTGATCTCGGCGGCGCGGTACAGGTCCAGGCTGCCCTCGCTGTAATAGGTGTTGGTGTTCTGCATGCGCAGATTGCCCGTGCCTTGCAGCTGGTACACGCCGTTGGCGCTGTAGTCGTTCTTCTGCTTTTGCCAGGACGCGCCCGCCACCACCTGGTGTTTCAGCGGGCCGGTGCTGAACCTGCCTTCGAGCATGCCCTGCCATTGGTTGTAGGCATAGGCCTCACCGTAATCCGAGCGATAGTCCTGGTAGTCGCCCGCCTGGTTCTGCAGGAACAGCACCGATTCATTGCGGCGGGTGCGAGTGGAGCTGTAGCTGTAGTCGGTGCGCACTGACCAATCGGACGACAGCTGGTACTTCAGCCCGGTCGAATAGAAGCGGAATTTATTGTCGGCATACGGGCCCTGGCCCACCAGCCTGCCGTTGTCGTTGCGCACCGGCGACGGCAGCTCCGAGCCCGCCATCTGGCCAGCGTAGATGGTCGGCTCCTGCCCGATCGCCTTGCGGTTCTGGTAGATGGACTGGAAGTCCCAGGTCAGCTTGTCGGTCAGGCGCGCGTCCAGCGCCAGCGACACCGAATCCCGATACAGCGAGCCGCCGTTATAGGTATTGCCCTCTTCATGCGTGGCGTTCAGGCGATAGCCGAAGCGGCCGTCGCCGCCCACGCGCCCGCCCAGATCGACGTGTTCACGCAGGAGGCCCTTGGACACATAGCCCAGCTCGATGCTGCGCACCGGCTCGTCGGTCGGCTTCTTGGTGACATAGTTGATCAGTCCGCCCGGCGAACCGAAGCCGTACATGAAACCGAATGCGCCCTTGAGCAGGTCGATCTGTTCGAAGTGCTCGTAAGGCAAGGTGGTGACGTAGCTAAGGAAGGGCTTGCCGTCGATGCGGTAGGAATTCTGCCAATCCAGCGGCAGGCCGCGCACGCTCAGATAACTGGCCCAGGCGCCGTAGGAGGCGCTGTTGTCGGTGACGGATGCGTCCAGGGCGAACACGTCGCCCAGCTTGCGGACCTGCCGCTCCTCGATATCCGCGGCGGTGACCACGGCCGTGGAAAACGGCGTCTCCAGCTGGCTGCGGTTGCCCAGCGCCCCGCTGTTCACCGGCGCGGACAGATGCTCCAGCGTGTCGTCCAGCGAGGTCGCGTTGACGGTCACTGCCGGCAACTGGGCCACGCCTTGCGCATCCCCCCCGACCGTCGGCGGCGGCGTGCCGGCGGCCTGGGCCTGGACGCCCCCGGAATGAACGATGCCCAGGGTCAGGGCTAGGGCATAGGGTGCAACGGCATGCCGCGCGTGCTTGCGCGCGCGGCACTTCCTGGCGGAAGCGGGACGGACCACGTTGAATTCTCCAGAGCGGGAGGGGAAGAAATGTCGACTTCTTATAAATAAGACTGATTCGCAATTATATTAATAACTGCGAACTTCCCCATGCCGCTCTGGCCCTGCGGTCACTGCTTGGACGCTTTCTCCAACTGATCGCGCAGCCGCTCCTCCTGGGCGCGCAGCTCCGCCGTGAACTCCTCGCCGAAGTCGTCGGCCTCGTACAGCGGGCGGATCTCGATGTCAGACGGGCCGGGCATCGGATTCGGACAGCGCTTGACCCATTCGATGGCCTCCTGCAGCGAGGCGCACTCCCAGAGCCAGTAGCCGGCGATCAGCTCCTTGGTTTCCGCAAAGGGGCCGTCTATCACCTGCCGGCTGCTGCCGGAAAAGTGCACCCGTGCGCCCTTGGAGCTGGGTTTCAGGCCGTCGCCCGCCAGCATCACGCCCGCCTTGACCAGTTCCTCGTTGAACCGCCCCATGTCGGCCAGCAGTTGCTGGGTGGGCATCACCCCTGCTTCGCTATCGGCGGTGGCCCTGACTTGAACCATGAATCGCATCTCGGTCTCCTTGTGTGGATGGTGGAACTTGCATGCTCCATCCACACGACGAACCGCGCCAGTCGAAATCGACAGCCGCCAGGAAAAAAAGTGTATCCGTGGCCGGGTCGGCGTCCTCCATGAAAAAACCCATGACGCCCGGAAAGCGTCATGGGTTCTTGCCGCCATGGCTGACGGGGCGATCAGCGCATCACGGCGCCGGATTCGGCTGGCGGGCGTGGATCTTGTCGATCGCCTCCAGCACCTCGGCCGACAGGGTCACGTCCACGCTGTCGATGTTCTCCTTCAGCTGTTCCAGCGTGGTCGCGCCGATCAGGTTGCTGGTGACGAAGGGGCGCTGGTTGACCCAGGCCAGGGCCAGGTGGGTGGGCGAAATGCCGTGCGTGCGCGCCAGTTCGACGTAGGCGCGGGTGGCGGCCTCGGCCTGCTCATTGCTGTAGCGGGTGAAGCGCGTGTAGAGCGTCAGGCGGGCGCCGGCCGGGCGCGCTCCGTCCAGGTACTTGCCGCAAAGCATGCCCATCGCCAGCGGCGAATAGGCCAACAGGCCCACGCCTTCGTGGTGCGAGTACTCAGACAGGCCGATCTCGTAGACGCGGTTCAGCAGGCTGTAGGCGTTCTGGATGGTTGCGATGCGCGGCAAGCTCTTGTTCTCGGCATGCCGCAGGAACTGGCCGACACCCCAGGGCGTTTCATTGGACACGCCGATGTGGCGCACCTTGCCGGCGCGCACGAAGTCCTGCAGCACCTCCAGCGTTTCCTTGATCGGCACGGTGTACTCGTCCTGGACCCAGGGATAGGACAGCTTGCCGAAGGTGGCCGTCGTGCGGTCGGGCCAATGCAGCTGATACAGGTCCAGGTAGTCCGTTTGCAGGCGCTTCAGGCTGGCATCCAGGGCCGCGGTCAGATTCTTGCGGTCCAGGTGGGTCTTGCCGTCGCGGATGTGGCCCGGACGCTTCGCGTCGCGCACGGGGCCCGCCGCCTTGCTGGCCAGCACGATATCCTGGCGGCGCTTGCTGCGCGCCAGCCAGGTGCCGATATAGGTCTCGGTGAGGCCCTGCGTTTCGGGCTTGGGCGGCACCGGATACATTTCGGCGACGTCAACCAGATTGATGCCACGCTCCAGGGCGTAGTCCAGCTGCTGGTGCGCCTCGGCTTCGGTGTTCTGCTCGCCCCAGGTCATGGTGCCCAGTCCGATCAGGCTGACATCCAGGTCGGTACGGCCGAGTTTGCGGTATTTCAATTTCTGCTCCGTGCGGTGTCGCTTACTAGGGAAGCGACACCTTACTCCAAGAAGCTTTTCAAATACCTGGCAACGATCCGCGGCTGCGGGTTATTCGCCCCTTGCCCGCCGCGCCGCACTCGGCATACGCTCTATCCCCAAATAACCACCGGAAATCAACGTGCTGCGCGAAATTGATGAAACCTACGTGTTTTTCATCTGCGTTATCGCTTGCCTGGCCATCATCGAGCTGGGCTTCCGGTTGGGGCGCAGGCACCGCCGCGCTTCCGACGACGCCGCCAAGACCCATATCGGCGCGCTCCAGACCGCCTTGCTGGGCCTGCTGGCGCTGCTGCTGGGCTTTACCTTCGCGATGTCGGTGACGCGTTTCGAAACGCGCAAGAACCTGGTGCTGGAAGAGGCCAACGCCATCGGCAACGCCTATTGGCGCTCGCAGCTGCTGCCTCCCGCGGCCCGCGATCCCATCGCGAAGCTCTTGCTGGAATACACGACGACGGCGCTGGAGTTCAGCGACGCCGACAACGACAAGGAGCGCCTGGCCGCGGCCAGCGTGACGTCGCGGCGCATCGAGCGCCAGATCCGGAGCACGGCTGCGAGCGTCCTGGAGAACCCGCCGTCGATATCCACGGTCATGTTCATCCAGGCCATCAACGAAATGGCCCAGGTCAATGAAAAGCGCCGCGTCGCGCTGGAAAACCACGTACCCGAGCCCGTCTTCTATCTGCTCTTCATCGTCACCGGCGGCGCAATGGGCTTCATCGCCTACGGCACCGGGCTGCACAAGCGCAGGCGGCTGATCTCGACCGGCCTGTTCGCCACGCTTATTTCCCTGGTGCTGACCTTCATCCTGGACATCGACCAGCCAGCCAGCGGCGTGATCATGGTCAGCCAGGAGAGCATGGTGCGGATGAAGGCGACGCTGGAGCAGGAGCGCTAGGCGCGCGGCGCCTGCGCCCCCCGTCCTGGCACGCGTCAGTACTGGTAGCGCATCGTCAGCATGGCGCTGCGTCCCGCCCCCCACGCGCCCTGGCTGTAGAACCCGATCTGGCTGTAGTACTTGCGATCGAACAGGTTGTTCACATTGAGCTGGGCGCTCAGGTTGCGATTGAAGCGGTAGCGAGCCATCAGATTGGTGATCGCATAGCTGCCCTGACCGACTCGCTCTTCTCCGTTCGGGCCGCTGGCCATCGTGTACACATGGCTTTGCCAGTTGACGCCGCCGCCCACCGTCAGACGGTTCCAATCGCCAGGCAGCGTATAAGTCGTGAACACGCGCACCAGGCTGCGCGGCTGGTCGGTCTGTATGGCATTGCCATCGCCGTCGCGCGCAGTCCAGTGCGACCAGCCCGCGGCAAGGTTCCATCCCGGCATCACTTCACCCGAAACCTCCAGGTCAAAACCGCGGCTGCGCGTGCCCTGCGCAGCGGTGTAGGCCTGGTTGATGGTGCCCGGCACCATGTAGCCCGGATCGACCTGGGCCACATTGTCCTGCTCGATCTGGAACACCGCGGCGCTGGCGTTCAGCTTGCCGTCCAGGAACTCGCCCTTGATGCCCGCTTCGTAAGACTTGCCCTCGAGCGGATCGAGCCAGTTGCCGCTGCGGTCCTGATAGCTCTGCGGATTGAAGATGCCGGTGTAGCTGACGTAGGCCGTGTAGGTCTCGTTGATGTCGTAGAGCAGGCCGGCATAGGGCGTGAATTCGTTCTTCTTGAAAGACTGGCGGCTGCCGCCGCCAAAGCCGACCGAATCCGTTTCCCACGTGCTGTAGCGGCCGCCCACGATGAGCTTGAGCGGATCGGCAAGATTGAAGCGCAAGGCGCCGTACCAGCCCGTTTGCTTGGTGGTGTACCGATTGGCGGTGACCGAATCGCTGCTCCATTCCGGCTCCGGATACGAGCCGTCCCAGTCGAGGAAATTGCCCACGGCCGCGCTCGACAGGGCCGAGCGGTAGTCGAAGTCGCCGTGCTGGCGGTTGAAGCTGGCGCCCACGACAGCCTCGTGGCGGCGGCCGAACAGCGTGAACGGACCGGATGCCTTGACGTCCAGGCTGTTCTGCTTGCGGTCTCCCACGTACCACGCCGGCGATGCGTTCACACCCAGGCCGGTGTCGCGGTCGGGCCAGCCATAGAGATAGAGAAGCTTGGCATCCATCTCGTTCTTTGAATGCGATCCCACCGCGTTGACAGTCCAGCCATTGTCGAAGCGGTGTTCCAGGCTGGCGAAAGCGCCCTGGGTCGTGCTACCCCACGAACTCCAGTCCGCCCCGGTGTTCAGCGAACGGCTCCAGTCCGTGCGGCCGCCGTCGGCGTACCAGAGCGGGAAGCCGCCCCAGCTGCTGCGTTTCGGGTCGTTGTCCTGGTAATTGAAACCCACGCTCAGCGTCGTGCGGGAGGTGATGTCCGCGTCCACCACGCCATAGAACACCTTCTTGCGGTTCTGGTAGCCATCCAGGTAGGAGTGATTGTCCTGATAGGCCGAGACGATGCGTCCGCGCACACTGCCGGCGGAGTTGAGCGGCGTGGACAGATCCACCGTGCCGCGATAGGTGTCCCAGTTGCCAGCGCTGACGCTCATGTCCGCCTTGAACTCGCGGCTGGTGGCATGCTTGCGTACCAGGTTGATCGACGCGGACGGATTCCCCGCGCCGGTCAGCAGGCCGGTGGCGCCCCGCACCACCTCGACCCGGTCATAGATGATGGGATCGAGCGATGACTCGCCCGCGGCATAGCCGGTGTCGAAGCTCGTCGGAATTCCGTCATACATGTAGTTGCTGACGCTGAAGCCGCGGGAATTGAACGAATACCGCTCGCTGTCATAGTTCTGCACCGAAATACCCGGCGTGCTCGCCATCACGTCAACCAGCGAAAGCATGTTCTCGTCGTCCATGCGTTGCCGCGTGACCACCGTGACCGACTGCGGCGTTTCACGCAATGTCAGCGGCAGCCCCGTACTGGCGGCGGTGGCGCGCGGCGTATACGAACCGGTGCCCTCGGTGGTGGTGCTGTCGGCGTTGCCGATCACCTGTACGGACTGCAAGGTGGCCACGCCCTCGTCCTGAGCCGTGGCAGTGCCGCAGGCCAGTGCCATCAGCACCAGGCAAGGCGTGCGCCGCAGGACGAGGCGTGGACGAACGGAACGAGTGCGGCCGGCGGGCCCGGGGTGTTGCATGTTGGCTTCCTTTCCCATGTTGAAACTTCTAATGGGAAGAAAGTGTAATGCAAACAATTCTCAGGTGCGTTATTGAATAACCAAGCATCACCTGCTGGACGTCCGTATCGTTTTGGGGACGCAACCTGGTTGCAGGCAGACCGCCCGGCCGGCCGGGTAGCTTGTCGAATGGCGCGTCAAAATGAAAACTGGCGCGGCCATCGTCGCGGCCGCGCCAGAAATTCCGGCTACCCGGTAGCGGCCAAGGCCGCTCGTGGCTGTGCCTCAGCCCGCCTTGCCCGCCGACGCCAACGCCTGCGCCGCAGGCTCGCCCGCGTCCGCACAGGCCGCCGGGCTGCGCTCGGCAAGCGCTTCCAGCAACTCGGACGACGGCACGAAGAACAGGCCGCCCGTGACCGCGTGGCTGAAGTCGAGCAGGCGGTCGTAATTGCCGGGCGGACGTCCGACGAACATGTTCTCCAGCATCAGCTCGATGGGACGCGGCGAACGCGCGTAGCCGATGAAGTACGTGCCGAATTCCCCGGATCCCGGCCGGCCGAACGGCATGTTGTCGCGCAGGATCTTCAGTTCCTGGCCGTTTTCCTCGATGGTCGTCAGGGCGCTGTGCGAGGACGAGGGCTTGATGTCGTCGTCGAGTTCCACGTTGGACCACTTGTGGCGGCCGATGACCCCTTCCTGGCCTTCGACCGTCAGCGCATTCCAGGCCTTCATGTCGTGCAGGTACTTCTGCACCAGCACGTAGCTGCCGCCGGCGAACTCGGCGTCCTCGTCGCCGATGACGGTGAAGTCGAATGCTTCCTGCCCTTCCGGATTCTCGGTCCCGTCGACGAAGCCGATGATGGCGCGGCGGTCGAAGTAGCGAAAGCCATGGACCTCATCCACGACCGTCACGGCATCGCCCAATCCGCCCAGCAACAAGGTGGCCAGTTCGAAGCAGAAATCCATCGAGTCCGCGCGGATGTGCAGCAGCAGGTCGCCCGGCGTCGCCATGGCCAGGCGCTCGCCGGAACCGAACTCGCGGAAAGGGTGCAGCGCGGCGGGACGCGGCGCGCCGAAAAGCGTGTCCCAGGCCGTGGAGCCGAAGGCGGTGACACAGGAAAGATTCTGCTCGGGCGCGCGCGTGCCCACCGTGCGGACAACGGCGGCGACATCGGCGCACCAGCCACGCACGGTTTCGGCGGCGGCGGCGCCTTCATTGAGGGTGGCCACGATGAAAATCGCGTGGCGGGTCGTCGTATTGTGGACGGCTTGGGATAGGGGCTGACGGTCAGACATCGGATCGGGGACCTCAAGAAAGCGAGCGCGGCGGCGCGAAAGGGCTAGTCCGATTCTAAGCGCGGACTGTGTACGTGCGCACCCGATTGGTTACGGCACCGCCCTCAACCACTCGCTCACCACATCCAGCACGATGCGGCTTTGTTCGCGGTGCGGCACATGCCCGCAGTTCTCCAGCAGCACAGGGCGGCCGCCGGCCAGCGCCGCGATCTTTTCCTGGTGTTTGGGGGAACCGTATTCGTCGATTTCGCCATGCAGGGCAAGCACGGGGCAACGCACCTGGCGCAATTGCTCGTCCAGGTTCCAGGCGGCAAACTCGGGCGACAGCCAGGTGTTGATCCACGCGCCCAGCACCCATTCGGCTTTCTCGCCGTGATACTTCTTCAGCCGGTCCAGCTGGCCGGGTTCTGCGAAATTCTGCTTGGCGGCCCGTATGCCTTCCAGTGTGCGGTCTTCGGCAAACATCTGTGCGGACTCGGTGATCAGCGCCCGGCAATCGTCGGCATACACGCCGGCGCAGCAGACAGCCATGCCACCGCCCACGCTATGGCCGAACCCCACGTAGGGGCCGATGCCCAGCGCTGCGCGCAGGCTGCGGAATCCGCCCTGCGCTTCTTCTTCCACAAAGCCGGGTTCGAACACGGCGGTATTGGGATCGGAGCGGCCAAAGCCCAGGCGGTCATAGGCGATGACGCTGCGCCCGGTGGCCTGCGCCAGTTGTTCAGGGAAATCGCGCCACAGCTCCACGCAACCCAGCGAATCATGGAACAGCACGATGGGCGCTGCGGCAGCGGTCTCACCGGCGGGATCCCAGCGCCGCGCGAAAAGGCGGCCCTGGCTGGTGTTCACGTAGACATCCTGGCTGGTAACGGCAAGCATGAAAAGTCCTGGGGAGAGTATGCGACGATGCGCCATCGCACCGCGCTCCGATTATAGGAAAGCCGGCGGCCTCACCGCAGTCCGGACACCACGCCTGCGGCGATGATGAGCAGGACCAGCGCGGAAATCGCCGTGTAGGCGTAGTCGCGCTCGCGCAGGAAAATGGCCAGCATCAGCGCCACCCGCGCCACTGGCAGCAGGATGAACAGGGCCACCCCGACCTTGACGAGTCCAAGGTCCCGCAGGCCGCCATGCGCGGGCAACAGGAAATCCACAGCCATGCCGGCGGCGATGAGGGCCGAGGCGAGCCAGGTTCCGTACCACAGCAAGCCGGCGATGGCGCGGTCGCGCCGCGCCTGTTTGTCCACCGTCTGCGTCATGCCGGGCCTCCCGGGATATGCACGCCCAACGCGCTCAGCAGCATCTGCACAGCCAGCAGGGACAGCACGATCACGAAGAACAGCCGCAGCTTGTCCGCCGGCAGGCCCATCAGCAGGCGGGCACCGAGCAAAGCGCCCGCGACCGAACCCAGCGCGACCGGTCCGGCGATGCCTATGTCGATGTCGCCGCGCACGAAATAGGCGCCGGCGCTGGCGGCGGCGGTCACGCCGATCATGAAATTGGACGTCGCCGACGAGACCTTGATGGGCAGCTTCAGCGCGGCATCCATGGCCGGAATCTTGAGCACGCCCGAGCCTATTCCGAGCAAGGCCGAAATCAGCCCCGCGCCATACATCAGCGACAAGCCCAGCGGCACGCGGTCCACCTGGTAGTGCACGTCCCGGCCCAGCGTGCGATCGGGAAAGCTTGCATGCAGGCGCAGCGCGGTGGCCCAGCTGGCGGCGCCGGGCGCAATGGCCACGGCCTCGCGCCGGCGCGCCAGCATCTGCTGCGCGGACAGCGCCAGGATGACTGCGAACAGGCCGTAGAGAAATCCGGTCGAGACGATACCGATGAGGAACACGCCGGTCAGCGCGCCCAGCGTGGTGGCCGTCTCCAGGACGATGGCCAGCCTGACGTTGGTCAGCCGTTCTTTCAGGAACGGCGCGGCGCTGCCGCAGGAACAGGCGATCACCGAGATGATGCTGGCCCCGATGGCGACATGGATGTCCACGCCGAACAGCAGCGTCAGGATGGGCACGATGAAGATGCCGCTGGCCATCCCCAGCACCCCGCCCAGCGCGCTGGCGCCGAAGGCGGCGGCGAACAGCCAGAAGATCGTAGAGGTCTCCATGGCCGCCGCTTCAGGTCGGCTTGCGTGGCTGGCGCGCCAGGCGGGTACTGAAGCGGATCAGGTCGCCGCGGTAGTACAGCTTTTCGTAGTCGACGGGCCGCTGCCGCTCGGTGTAGGACGTGCGCTCGATGAGGAAGATCGGGCTTCCCGTAGCGACGCCCAGCGCCTGCGCGACGCGTTCGTCCGCCGTCACCGCTTCCAGCTGGTACTCGGCCTCGATCAGCGGCAGGTCGTAGCGCAGCTCCAGCAGATCGAAGATGGGCTCGGCCTCCAGGTCGTTGCTGGCGACTTTTTCGCCCACGTCCAGCGGCAGATAGGTTTCATCAAACGACATGGCCACGCCGTCCGCCAGCCGCACTCGCTCGATCCGATAGACCAGCGCGCCGCGCGCCACGCCCAGTTGGCGGGCGACGTCTTCCGTGGCCGGCACCGGGCGCTTGTCCAGCAGGCGCGCGGTCGCCCGGCGGCCGAGCGCGGTCATGTCCTCGACGAAACCGCTCAGGGCCGTCAGCGGCTGCATCAGCTTGGGCTCCGTGACGAACGTGCCTTTGCCGCGCCGGATTTCCGCCAGCCCGCGCGCGACCAGGTTTTCCACCGCCTTGCGCACGGTGCTGCGGCTGACGGCGAAGCGCTCGATCAGTTGGTCTTCCGTCGGCAGCCGGTCGCCAGGCGACAGGCTGCCGGACGAGATTTCCGCAGCCAGGGCCATTTCCACCCGGGCATAAAGAGGAGCGTATTCGGCTTCGTTTTGCATGAAGACATCATAACATCATGATGTCATGATGTCTCAAGCAGCAATGCGCGTTACGGATGACGACGCCGGCAACTGGTAGTCTTCGCAGGCCTGCCCGGCGCCTTCCGCGCCGGCGCCACTCTCAAGCGAGACACGATATGAGCAATTTCATGCACAGCGCCTCAGTTCCCGTCCTGACGCAAATGCTGTCGGCCCTGTCCGACGTGCTGAAGAAAGCGGAAGCCCACGCCACCGAAAAGAACATCGATCCGGACGCCTACCTGGGCGCCCGCCTGTTCCCCGATATGTTCCCGCTGTCGCGCCAGGTGCAGATCGCCGCGGATTTTGCCAAGGGCATCGCCTCGCGCCTGGCTGGCGCGGAAGTGCCTTCGTGGCCGGATAGCGAAGCCACCTTCGCGGGCCTGCAAGCCTTGATCGCCAAGACGCTGGAGCACCTGGCTTCGTTCGGCCCCGAACAGTTCGCGCAGAGCGAAGCGCGCGAAATCGTGCTGCGCCCCGGCACGCCCAAGGAAAAGAAACTGAGCGGCAGCGCCTATCTGCTGCACTATGGGCTGCCGCAGTTCTTCTTCCATGTGACCACGGCCTACGACCTCCTGCGCCACAACGGCGTGGAAATCGGCAAGCGCGATTACATGGGCAAGTACTGATCCGTGTCAGCGGGCCTCAAGCCATTGAGGCCCGCGCCCGGCGGCTACTCCGCGTAGCCCGGGTTGCGGCGGTCCAGGCGGCGCAGCAGTCCCGGCCAGGCCAGCATGGCCTTGTGCGCGCGGTCGGCCTGCGATTCCACCGTGGCGTTCTTCAGGATGTCAGGCGGGATGTAGGTCAGTTCGCCACCGGCCTGGGCCCGCACCTGCACCATGCAGGCGGCCTCCAGCCGGTGCATGGCCTGGAACGCTTCGGCCATGCTCTGCCCCACGGTCAACAGGCCATGGTTGCGCAGGATGAGATAGCTGTTGCTGCCCAGGTCCCGCACCAGGCGAGGCTGTTCCTCGGGATTGAGCGCCAGGCCTTCGTAGTCGTGGTAGCTGAGCGAACGCAGCACGATGAACGCGAACTGCGACAGCGGCAGCAGGCCGGCCTTCTGCGCCGACACCGCCACGCCGTTGATGGAGTGCGTATGCAGCACGCACATCGCGTCCTTGCGAGCCGCGTGGATACAGCTATGGATGGTGAAGCCGGCTGGATTGATGTCGTACTCCGACTCCATCACCTTGCGCCCGTCCAGATCGATCTTGACCAGGCTCGATGCCGTGATTTCGTCGAACATCATGCCGTAGGGGTTGATCAGGAAATGTTCGGTCCCCGGCACCTTGGCCGTGATGTGGGTGAAGATCAGATCGTCCCAGCCGAACAGCGCCACCAAACGGTATAGCGCCGCCAGATCCTTGCGGACCTCCCATTCCGTCGCGCTGACCTGTTCGCGCACGCTGGCGCCCTTGCCTGCCGTATCCATGTTGTCTCCGTGTCTTGATGATTGCCCGCCGCGATCGGGCGGACGCTGTCTGGCACTTTATTCGTTTTGGCGGCGGCCGGCACGGGGCGCGGCCAAGGAGCGGTCACCCCGTCTCATGGAAAAAGGGCGCCCGTCGGACGCCCTGTTCGTTTCCCGCCGTTTATTGCGGTTCGATCACTGCGGTTCGATCTTCGCGTCGATCGCGCGCTGGGTCCAGACCTGGCGCTGCGACTGCGCGAAGGCCTGGTGTTCAGCCACGCTGTTGGGCGAGACCTGCATGCCCAGGGATTCGAAGCGCTGCAGCACGTCCGGCTCGCGCAGGATGGCGGCGACTTCCTGGTTCAGTTTCTGCACGATGGCGTCGGGCGTCTTGGCCGGCACGGCCACGCCGACCCACACGACCAGGTCGAACTTCTGGTAGCCCAGCTCGGCCAGCGTCGGCACGCTGGGGAACTCCTTGGCGCGTTCATGGCCCGTGTAGGCCAGGCCGCGCAGCTTGCCGGCCTGCATGAACGAGGTCACGACAGAGAGGTCGGCGAACAGGTAGTCGACGTGGCCGCCCAGCAGGTCGGTCACGGCCGGCGGCTGGCTCTTGTACGGCACGCCGTTGGCCGCGGCGCCCGCCACCGTGTTGAAGGTGGCGCCGGCGATCTGGCTGGTGGGCGAGCCATACGCGTAGTTCAGGGGCTTGGCCTGCGTGGCCTTGACCAGTTCCTGCAGCGACTTGTAGGGCGCGTCCTCGCGCACCACCAGCATCATCGGAATGGTGGCGATGCGCACGACGTGGGTGAAGTCGCCGGTGGGATCGAACGGCAGCTTGCGGAACAGCGCCGGCGTGGCCGAGTGCGTCGAGCTGCTGGTGAGGATCAGCGTGTAGCCGTCGGGCTGGGCGCGCGCGACGAACGAGGCGCCGATGGTGCCAGACGCGCCGGGCTTGTTCTCGATGACGACGGGCACGTTCAGGCGTGGGCCGAGCTTCTCGGCAATGATGCGCGCGCTGGTGTCGGTGGCGCTGCCCGGAGAGAACGGCACGACGATGGTGATGGGCTTGTCAGGATAGGCGCCCTGCGCCAATGCCACGGACGGCAGTGCGCCAGCCAGCGCGGTCAGGACGGTGAGGCTGCCAGCGGCCAGCAGGCGGCGGCGGACGCCGAACGGTCGGATCATGCTTGTCTCCTGTGAGGGGCCGCGGGTCGGCCTCTTGAACTCTGACCGTATGATGCTTGCGACCCGTTTATCCCAACAAGGGACTAATTTTCATAGACTTATTCCAAACTGGGATTAATTCTCTGAAGCCTGGCGCTGCCGCAGATATTCCTCGGTCGCCTGCAGGAAGGCTGAAGCCGCCAGCGACAGCCGCGCGTTGCGGCGCTGGATGAGCCAGAGTTCGTGCCCGTGCTTGCGAGCGCCGTCTATGGCGAGGATGCGCAGGCCCAACTGCCGCGCCAGATCGCAGGCATAACCGGGCACGACCGTTATCCCCAGGCCCGCGCCGACCAGCTTCAACGCCGAGGTCAGCATGCCGGCCTCGATGCGGTAGCGGAATTCCAGGTTCAGGTCGGCCGCCACGCGGTCCAGGCTGCGCCGCACGCTATACACGTTGCGTAGCATGATGTGATCATGGGCGGCCACGTCGGCCCATGACACCGAACGCTTGCGCGTCAACGCATGGCGCGGCGCGCACACCGCGTACATGGTGTCGCGATAGATGACCCGGGTGGCCAGTTCTTCCGAAGGGATTTCGACCGAGACGATGCCGAAGTCGGCGCGGCCGTTGCGCACGTGCTCGATGGTGTCGTCGGTGGAAAGTTCGAACAAATCCAGCTTCACGCTGGGATGGGCGCGGTGATAGTCGGCCACCACCTCGCCCAGCAGGCCGACCATCATCAGCGGCGAAGTGGCCACGCCCACCGTGCCGCGCTCCAGCGTGCGCAGGCCCGACATGCTGCGCTCGGCGGCGCGCACGGTGCCCAGGATTTCCTGGGCATAGGCGTAGAAATCCGCCGCGCCGTCGCAGGGCGTGACGCTGCGGGTGGAGCGCTCGAACAGCGGCTGGCCGACCTCGGCCTCAAGTTCGGCGCAGAGCTTGCTGACGGCCGATTGCGTCACGAAGGCCGCGCGCGCGGCCGCCGTGAAACTGCGCAGTTCGTATAGCGCGCAAAACACGCGCAATTGCTTGAGAGTGATGTTCATGGTCGAAGTCGCCGCCAGGCGCCGCCGGCCATGCCGGCCTCAGCGCGCAGGCTCGAGCATATCGCGATCGGCATCCTGGCGCGGCGCCTGGCGCCTGATCTCGCCCGGCGTGCGCGAGAAGCGCACCGGGATGCCGGCGGCCACCAGCGGCCCTTCGGTCGGATGTTCCACGCGCTGGAAGAAGCCCGTCGCCTTCAGGTGCGGATCCTCGAACAGGGCTTCCGGCGTGTTCACCCGCGAGTGCGGAATGTCCGCGTCCGCCAGCAGCGCCAGCCATTCCTCGGTACCGCGCAAGGCGACGATGTCCGCAAGGTCCTGATAGAGCTCGTCGAAGTGCCGCGCGCGTGCGCTTGCGTCGAGATAGCGCGCATCCGCCGCCAGGTCCGCACGTTCGGCCAGGGCGAAGAAGCGCCGCCACTGCGCGTCGGTGTAGGGCAGCAGCGCCAGGTAGCCGTCGCGAGTACGGTAGGGACGCCGCTGCGGCGACAGCACGCGGCTGTAGCCCATGGGTCCCCGCGGCGGCACGAAGCTGTGGCCGCTCATGTGTTCGATCAACGTGAAAGAGACCAGGGTCTCGAACATGGGGACCTCAACCGCCTGCCCCTGACCCGAACGCTCGCGCTCGTACAGCGCCATGGGTATGGCGTAGGCCAGCGTCAGGCCCGCCACCTTGTCGGCAAGGATGGTGTTCACATAGGCCGGCGCGCCGCTGTTGCGCCCCTGCAAATCGGCCAGGCCGCTCATGGCCTGGATGATGTCATCGAAGGCCGGACGCGCCGCATAGGGGCCGTCCTGGCCGAAGCCCACGGCCGAGCAATGGATCAGGCGCGGGTTGCGCGCGCGCAGCGTGTCCGCGTCCAGGCCCAGGCGCGCCAGGGCCGCGGGACGCACGTTGGACACGAACACGTCCGCGCCATCGATCAGGCGCAGCAGGCTTTCGCGATCGGCCGGCGTCTTGGCATCCAGCGTCACGCTGTACTTGTTGCGGTTGAGGTTCAGGTAAGCCGGCCCCATGCCCGGACTCGCGGCCGGAGCCGAGCTGCGGAACACGTCGCCTTCGGGCGCCTCGACCTTGATGACATCCGCGCCCATGTCGGCGAGGATCTGCGTGCCGTACGGCCCCATGGCCACCGACGTCAGGTCGATGACGCGCACGCCCGCGAGCGGACCGGCCATTACTTGGCCTCCTGCTGCTTCTTGCGATTGACGAAGGGCGCCATGTAGCGGCGCGGCTCGTCGGTGGTGAAGGCCTCGCCGAACGCCGCCACGCTGCGATCCAGGCCGGCTTCGACAGTCGACTCGCTCCAGTAGCGCAGCAGGGCCTTCTGCGAACGCACGGCGATCGGACCGCTTTCGGCGATGGGCGCCACGGTGCGTTCGACCAGGGCGTCCAGCGCGCCGGCCTCGCTGACGAATTCCAGGAAGCCCCACTGCCGGGCCTGGGTCGCGTCCACGGTCTCGCCGGTCAGCAGCAGCCAGTTGGTGGGGCCGGGACCGATGATGGCCGGCAGCAGCACGGCGTGGATCACGGACGGAATGCCCACGCGCACCTCGGGCATGCCGAAAACCGCGTCCGCCGAGCCCAGGCGGATATCGCAGGCCGCGGCCAGCTCCATGCCGGCGCCCAGGCAGAAGCCGGGAATGCGGGCAATGGTGGGCACGGGAATCGCGGCCACGGCGTCGCACAGGTCGCGCAGCCGGGTGATGAACTCGCGCGCGCCCTGCGGGTCGAGTTCGGCCATTTCATAGATGTTGGCGCCACCCACGAAGGCGCGCTCGCCCGAGCCGCGGATAACGACGGCGCGGGCATCGTCCTGCGCGCCGATCCAGCGGGCGGCCTCGGTCAGGCTCAACGTGACCGCCGAGGCCAGGATGTTCAGGCTCTTGGCATCGTGGATCTGCAAGGTGTAGACGCCGCGCTCGTCGCGGGTCACGAGGGCATGGGAAAAGGCGGGAACAGGCGCGGTCATGGAAACTCCAGCTAGGGTTATGGCAACGATGCTAAGGGCGAGGTTTCATCACAACAAACGAGTAATTTTCATGAAATAAGTCTGGAATGGAATAAATACCGAAGCACGGACGGCTTGGGTACGATAGCCGCCTCTTGCGGGAGTCGCACCATGGGTATCACGCTGCGCCAGCTCCGGGCCTTCTGCGCCGTGTACGAGCTGAAGAACTTCACCCGCGCCGCCGAGGCGCTCAACCTGACGCAGTCCACCGTCAGCAAGCTCTGGCTCCGAACTGGAGAAGGCGATAGGCATGGCGCTGTTCGAGCGCTCCGCGCGCGGCGTCGAGCTGCTGGAGGGCGCGGCCGAGCTGTATGCCTACGCGCAGGAAACCTTCGGCTCGCTGCGCGCGGCCGAACGCAGCCTGAGCAGCCTGGCCGGGCTGGAGCGCGGCGAAGTCTCCGTCGCGGCCTCGCCCATCATGATGCACACGCTGATCGCGCCCGTGGTGGCGCAATTCCATGCGCGTCATCCCAACATCGTCTTCGACCTGCATGAGCTCACCGGCGACGAGGCCACCGAGCATGTCCTGCACGGCAAGGCCGATCTGGGGCTGGTGGCGCTGGAAAGCCAGGATCCGCGGCTGGACTGCCGCGTCGTCTACCGCGGCCCCATGTATGCCGTGGTGCCGGCCAACCACCCGCTGGCGCTGCACGAAGAGGCGCGTTGGCGCGAACTGGCGCGCTACCCGCACATCCTGCTGCGTGGCACCTACACCGTGCGCCGCAAGATGGACCAGATCCTGCGGGACCAGGGGCTGACGGTGCGCAGCGTGGCGCAGACCGGCAGCCTGACCACCGCCTTCGCCATGATCCGCGGCGGCATGGGCATCACGGTCATGCCGGGCTACGTGCGCCATGTCTGCCAGGAAATGGGGCTGAAGGCGCTGTGCATCGCCGACCGGCCCCAGGCGCTGCACGAACTGTCCGTCCTGCGCCGTGCCGACTACCGGCTGTCGCGCGCCGCTGCCGCATTTCTCGCTGCTTTCGAAGCTCATCTTGCAGAGCAGGGGCAGCCTGCTGCTGCCGGCCATTCATCTCTTTCTTGAATGCCTTCATGACAATTAATCAATTGTTTGCATGATGGGCCGCTTCCATCATTAGCGCGTCGAGGCACACCGCCCTACGCGCCATCCGGAAGGTCACCTCGACGCCATAACCAAGCAGGGCAAACCAGCCCGCAGGACGAGGAGACCTCCGACATGAAACTCAAGCCTGGCCTGAAGCAGCTGCTGACGCTGCTGGCCGCCCTTCCCGCCATTGCCGCCGCCGACACCTATCCGGCCAAGCCCGTCACCCTGGTGGTGGCCTATGCCCCGGGCGGCATGACCGACATCCTGACGCGCCGCATCGCGGCCGATCTGCAGACCCGCCTGGGCAAGCCCTTCGTGGTCGAGAACAAGCCGGGCGCAACCGGCCAGATCGCCACCGAGTACGTGTCGCGACAGAAGCCGGACGGCTACACCATCCTGGTAGGCGCGACCAGCCACGTGATCAACCCCGCCATGAAGAAGCTGCCGTACAACGCCCGCAAGGACTTCGCTCCCGTGGCATTGCTGGCCGTCAGCCCCAACTTCCTGCTGGTCAACGCCAACCAGGGCATCAAGACTTTCGCCGACTTCAAGGCCTATGCGCAGAAGCAGGCCTCGGTGCCCTATGGCACGGCCGGCGCCGGCGGCGCGCCGCACATCGTGGGCGAACTGCTGCGCGCGCAGAGCGGCCTGCCGCTGATGCACGTGTCCTATCGCGGCGCGGGTCCGGCGATGACCGATCTGGTGTCGGGCCAGGTGCCCTTCGGCATGGCCGAGTCCGTGACCGCCAACGCCTATCTGCAGTCCGGCAAGATCGTGCCCCTGGCCATCGCCTCGGCGCAGCGCCAGCCGCGCTACCCGGACGTGCCTACCCTCAACGAGCTGGGCTACAAAGGTTTCGACCTCAGCACCTGGGTGGGCGTCTATGCTCCGGCCGGCACACCCGCCGACATCGTGCAGACGTTGAACAGCGAGATCCGCAAGTCGGTGATGCAGCCCGCCACGCAGGACTACATCCGCTCCACCGGGTCGGAGCCCGGCGACATGGATCTGGCCCAGTACCAGAAGTTCGTCAGCGACGAGATGGACAAATGGCAGACCGTCATCAGCCAGGCCGGAGTCAAGGATGAGTGAGGTCCGCATCGGCTCACTGTCGCCGGAGGCCTATTTTGCCGAGGCGCTGCGCGCGGGACGCCTGGAGGTCCAGGTGTGCCGCAGCTGCGGGCTCTCGTTCTTCTTCCCGCGCACGCACTGCACCCACTGCCGCTCGCAGGAATACGCCTGGCGGCCCATGCGCGCCGGCGCCACGCTCTATTCCTATTCCGAGATTCCGGCCACGCCGCAGGCGCCCGCGCGCAACGTGATCCTGGCTGATATGGACGAAGGCTTCCGCATGATGTCAACGCTGCTGGACGAAGGCGAGCCGCGCATCGGCATGCGGTTGACGGCCCGACCCGACCCGCAGCGCGCCCGCGTGGTATTCGGAAAGGAAGCGCCATGACGGACTGGAACAAGAACCTGCGCGGCGCCATCGCCATCACCGGCTGCGCCACGGCCGGCATCGGCGACGCGGGCGGCCTGAACGACCTGGAGGTCACCTCGCTGGCGGTGCATGCCGCCATACGCGACGCGGGTTTGCGCATGGAGGACATCGACGGCCTGATGAGCGCCAGCCTGTCTTCGTCGATGTGGCTGAACAAACTTTCCGAGTACCTGGGCCTGTACCCGCGCTTCATGGACAGCACCCAGATCGGCGGCGCGTCCTTCGTCGGCCACCTGCTGACCGCCGCGGCGGCGATCCAGGCCGGCCTGTGCCGCAACATCGTGATCGCATACGGCGCCGCCCCGCGCGGCGGCAACGGCGTCTCGGCGACCTCCGGCGCCCGCGCGCGGCTGGACCCGTTTCCCTACGAGGAACCGTTCCAGCCCTTCAACCCTCCGACGAGCTACGCGCTGGCGACGCGCCGCCACATGCATGAATACGGCACCACCCGCGAGCAACTGGCCGAGGTCGCCGTGGCCGCGCGCGCCTGGGCGCGGCTGAACCCGGAAGCCTATAAGCGCGAACCCTTGTCCATCGACGATGTGCTGGGCGCGCGCGTGATCTCCTCGCCGCTGACCGCGCGCGACTGCTGTCTGGTGACCGACGGCGCGGGCGCCATCGTGGTGACGGCGGCGGACCGCGCCGATGCCGCCCGGCCGGTGTATGTGCAAGGCACGGCCATGGCGCACTCGCACCGGCAGATCGCCTGCATGGCGGACCTGACACGCACCGTCGCCGGCCAAAGCGCCGACCTGGCGCGCGAACGCGCCGGCGTGGCGCTGGCCGACATCGACCTGGTGCAGCTCTACGACGCCTTCACCATCAATCCCATCCTGTTCCTGGAAGACATGGGGTTCTGCGCCAAGGGCGAAGGCGGCGCCTTCGTGTCCGGAGGACGCATCGCTCCCGGCGGCGAGCTGCCTGTCAATACCAACGGCGGCGGGCTGTCCTGCGTGCATCCCGGCATGTACAGCATGTTCGGCCTGGTGGAAGCGGTGCGCCAGCTGCGCGGCGAATGCGGCGAACGGCAAGTTAAACAGGCGCGCACGGCGCTCGTGCACGGCAATGGCGGGGTGTTGAGCGCCCAGGCCACCACCGTGCTGACCAATTGGATGGACTGAAGGAGATTCGACATGCTGGAAGGAAAAGTAGTGGTCGTCACCGGCGCGGCCAACGGCATCGGCCGCGCCGCGGCGGTGGCGCTGGCCGCGCAGGGCGCGCGGGTGGTGGTCAATGACCTGAATGTATCGCTGGACGGCACCAGCGCCTCGCAGAGCACGGCGGCGCAGGTCGTGGAAGAGATCCGCGCCGCCGGCGGCGAGGCCATCGCCAATGGCGAATCGGTGGCCGAGTACGCCAGCGCGCAGCGCATCATCGAGGCCGCCGCGGACACCTATGGCCGCGTGGACGCGGTGGTGAACAACGCCGGCATCGTGCGCGACAAGATGTTCCACAAGCTCACGCCCGAGGATTTCGACGCCGTGGTCAAGGTGCATCTTTACGGCTGCTTCAACCTCAGCCATGCCGCTGCGCGGCACTTCCGCGAGCAGGGCAGTGGCAGCCTGATCAACATGACATCCAACTCGGCGGTCATCGGCAACCGCGGCCAGGCCAACTATTGCGCGGCCAAGCTCGGCATCGTCGGCCTGTCCAAGGCCATGGCGCTGGACATGGCCGCCTTCAACGTACGCTCGAACTGCATCGCCCCGCTGGCCTGGAGCCGCATGACCGAAACCATCCCGGCCAAGACCGAGGAACAGGCGCGCCACGTCGAGAAAATCCGCCGCATGGGACCCGAAACCATCGCGCCGCTGATCTGCTACCTGGCCTCCGATGCGTCCGCCGATGTCTCCGGACAAGTATTTGCCATCCGTCTGAACGAGATTTTCCTGATGAGCCAGTCGCGCCCGATACGCTCGGTGCATCGCTCGGACGGCTGGACCACCGAGAGCATTGCCGAACACGGCATGGCCGCGCTGCGCGCCTCCTTCATGCCGCTGGACACCTCCGCCCAGGTCTTCGCCTGGGATCCGGTCTGAGGCTCCCATGGCGTTGGACTACCGCAGCCTGAAGGCCCATGCCTTCGCGCCGGAACGCCAGGCCTACGGCGAGGACGACTGCATCCTCTATGCCCTGGGCGTGGGCGCGGGCCTGGCCGTAGACGACCCTGTCGGCGACGAAACCCGGTTCATCTACGAACAGGGCCTGCGCGCCCTGCCCGCCATGGCCTGCGTGCTGGCCTATCCCGGCTTCTGGATGCGCGATCCGCGCCACGGCCTGGACTGGAGCCAGGTCGTGCATGGCGAACAGCGCATGCGCTTCCCGCGGCGCCTGCCGCCGCACGGCGAGGTTCTGTGCCAGATGGAAGTCGCGCGCATCGCCGACAAGAGTCCCGGCGCCTTCGTCGTGACGCGGCGCACGCTGTGCGACGCGGCCACCGGACAGGAATTCGCCGTCATCGAGCAACTGAACATCTGTCGCGGCGACGGCGGCTACTCGGGCGGCGACGCCGCGCTCAGCGACGCGCTGGCCGCTCCGATCCCCGCGCCTCCCGCGACGCCGCCGGACAGCATCATCGTCCTGCCCACCAGCCGCAACCAAGGCGCGCTGTACCGCCTGAACGCGGACCGCAATCCGCTGCACGTTGATCCGGCCAGCGCCCGGCGGGCGGGCTATGACCGCCCCATCCTGCACGGCGCGGCGCTGCTGGGCATGGTCAACCGCGCCCTGGAAGCCTGCCTGGGCCAGCTGCCCGGCCTGCGGCTGGGCGAACTGGACCTGCGCTTCATGGCGCCGGCCTATCCCGGCCTGGACGTGGCGGTATCGCTATGGCGTCAGCCTGATGGCATGGCCTTGGCCTGCCATCAGGCCGGCGGCCTGTGCGCCCAGGGCCGCGCAGCCTGGGCCAAGGAGGAACAATGAAAGACAAGACTTGTGCAAGCGTGGAAGAAGCGCTGCGCGGCATCGAATCCGGCGCCGTGATCTTCGTCGGTGGCTTCGGCGGCTCGGGCATTCCCGCGCGCCTGCTTGCCGGCCTGCTGGCCAAGCAAGGCGTGGATAACCTGACCCTGATCAACAACAATGCCGGCGCGGGCGAAGCCAGCTTCCTGGCCCTGGTGGCCTCGGGACGCGTCAGCCGCATCGTGTGCTCCTATCCGCGCATGCCGGGCAATGACGTAATCCGCGAGCGGGCGCAAGCGGGCAGCCTGGCCGTGGAGGTCATGCCCCAAGGCACCCTGGTTGAACGCATCCGTGCGGGCGGAGCGGGCATGGGGCCGTTCTACTCGCCCACGGGCTATGGCACGCCGCTGGCCGAGGGCCGCGAAACCCGCGTATTCGGCGGCCGCGGCTACGTGCTGGAAGAGCCCCTGCGCGCGGACTACGCCTTCATCCGCGCCCATCGGGCCGACCAGTTGGGCAATCTGGTCTACCGCCGCGCCCAGCGCAACTTCGGTCCCGTCATGTGCATGGCGGCCCGCCACACCATTGTCGAGGTCGAAGAGATCCTGCCCTGCGGCGCGCTCGATCCCGACGCCATCGTCACGCCCAGCCTGTTCGTGCACCGCCTGTTGGGGAGTCCGCAATGAAACGACTGTCACGCGAGCAACTGGCCGCCTTGGTGGCCGCCGACCTGCCCGCTGGCGCCGTGGTCAACCTGGGCATAGGCATGCCCACCATGGTCACCGACCGCCTCGACCCCGCGCGCGGCGTGCAGCTGCACAGCGAGAACGGCATCCTCGGCATGCGCCTGCTGCAAGAACACGAGACCGCCGACGGCGATCTCATCAACGCCAGCAAGCAGTCGATCGCCCTCACCGAAGGCGCGGCCATCTTCGATCATGTCTATTCCTTTTCCATCATGCGCGGCGGCCACATCGACATCACGGTGCTGGGTGCGTTTGAGGTCTCCTGCCAGGGCGACCTGGCCAACTGGTCGCTGGGCGCGGACGATCCCATGCCGTCCGTGGGCGGGGCCATGGACCTGGCCGTGGGCGCGCGCAACGTCTGGGTCATGATGGAAGCCTTGACCCGCGAGGGCGCGCCGCGCCTGCGCGGCCGCTGCACCCTGCCCCTGACCGGCGCGGGCGTGGTCGGACGCGTCTATGCAGACATCGGCATCTTCGACGTGCGCGGCGGGGCCTTTGTGCCGCTCGCCCTGGTGGACGGCCTGGCGCCCTCCGAATTGAACCGCTGGATCGATGCGCCCGTCCGCATCGAGGACACGCCGCGCGTCCTCCATCCCAACTTCTGATTGTTCCCAACCATGATACGCACCGAACATTTTCTCGAAGACGCCGGGGCATGGCTGCGCACCGCGCTGGTCCAGCTGCGCGAGCGGTATCCGGTCACCGCCTCGCACACCCAGGAATGCCGCCAGGCCTGGAACCGCATGCTGTGCGAGGCCGACCTCATCGCGCTCACCTGGCCGCGCGAGTACGGCGGGCGCGAACTCAGCACCGCCACGCTGATCGCCTTCCACGAATTGTGCGCGCGCCTGCATGCGCCGCAGCCCATCAACAGCATCGCGCACGCCATCCTCGCCCCCACCCTGTTGCGCTTTGGCACGCCCGCGCAAAAGACGCAATTCCTGCCCGGCATCCGCGACGGCAGCGAGATCTGGTGCCAGGGATACTCCGAACCCCAGACCGGTTCCGATCTCTCGTCCGTGCGCACCCGCGCCAAGCCGGATGCCTCCGGCTGGCGCGTCAGCGGCCGCAAGATCTGGACCACGCAGGCGCACCTGGCCAAGTGGTGCTTCGCGCTGGTGCGCACCGATCCCGATAGCCAGGCTCACCGCGGCCTGAGCTTCATGCTCATCGACATGCAGGCCCAGGGCGTGCGAGTAGAGCCCATACGCCAGATGACGGGCGAGGCCGACTACAACGAAGTGCTGTTCGACGCGACGCCGGTGCCGGAAGGACGCATCCTGGGCGAGTGCGGCGAAGGCTGGCGCATCGCCATGGCCGCCGCCGAGTATGAGCGCGGTATCTACTTCCTGCCGCGCGTCGTCCAGCTGGAAGACGAACTGCGGCAACTGACTGAGGCGCTGGCGCAGACCCCGCTGGACGCAGACGAACGTGCCGTGCAAACGCGCCGCGTGCGCGACTTGGCGGACCAGTGCCAGGTCATACGCTGGCGCGTGGACCGCGTGCTGCGGCAGGTCGCCGCAGGCGACACGCCCGGTATCGACGGCGCCATGCTCAAGCTGCTGTGGAGCGAAACCCGCCAGCGCATCTGGGAACAGCGCCTGGAGCTGCTGGACGAAGCCGCCATCCTGGGCCCGCAAGCCGCGGCGCCGCATGCAGCCACGGCTTGCGTGCTGCGCGAATTTTTGTGGTCGCGCGCCGAGACCATCGTCGCGGGCACCTCGGAAATCCAACGCAATATCGTGGGCGAACGCCTGCTCGGCCTGCCCAAGGACAGGGGACAACATGCATAGCGAAATCAGGACACTGCTGTCCTCCACCTTCGGCCGCCTGCTGGAACAACAGCATCCCGCCGCCTACGCCCGCCGCGCGCTACCTGCGGACGACGCCGCCCAGCGCGCCCTGTGGAAGGAGCTGGCCGAGGGCGGCTGGCTGGAAGCGGGATCGGAAGCCTTCCAGGCCGAATACGGCCCAGGCACACAGCTCATGGGTGAATGGGCGGGACGCGCGCTGCTCACCCTACCCTATGGCGCGTCGGCATTCCTCGCCAGCGCGCTATTGGAAAAGGCGCCTGCCCTGTCGGAAGTCGTGCTGGACCTGGCGGCACATCCTGCCAGCCTCCGCTGCGACCGTGCCGGCGACGAACAAGGCTGGATAGACGCCTACGGGTCCACGGCCCAGTACCTGCGCCTCACCCGTCAGGACGAGGGCTGGCTGCTGGCGCGTTACAACCCGGCAATGCTCGAATCCGTACAGGGCCTGGATCCCACCACGGCATTGGCCCGCCTGTGCGGACCCGCGGTTGCGCAGGCCGCGCTGCCCTCGACGTTGGCTCTGCCCGCGCTGCAGAATCATCTGGCCTTCCTGCTGGCGCAGCTGGTCGGCACCGCCAGCGCCTCGCTGGACCTGGCTATCGCCTACGCCAAGGAACGCGAACAGTTCGGCCGGCCCATCGGGCAATTCCAGGCGATCAAGCACGCCCTGGTCGACGCCTGGACCGGGCTGGACAACAGCCGCTACGCCGTGGAGGCTTTGCTGGCCGCGCGTGGCTCGGCCGATGCCGAGCTTGCCGCATTGGCCGCCCGCTTGGCCGCAAGCGCGGCGCGGCGCGCGGTGAAGCTCTCCATTCAAGTGCACGGCGGCATCGGTTTCTCCTGGGAGCACGACGCCCAGCTTTACCTGAAGCGCGCCTACCGCCTGGCGGTCGAGGTCGAGCGGCTGGCCGCGCTGATGCGGAACTAGCGTCGCCGTAAGGGTGTCCGCCCGATGGGGCGCCGATGATGGGCTGTGGGCTACAGGGCCGTTAACATAGCGGCTTTCCACAGCCGCTTCCCTTGCGGGTTCCGGCGCGGCGCATCCCGCCCTCCAGTATCCTCCGGTCCGATGAATCACGTTCCGCACCCGCGCCACACGCCCGGCCACCTGACATCCTTCTACTGGAGCGGCGACGCCATGCGCAGCCGCAGCGTCAGCGGCACGGTGCTGACCGCCACGCTGGACGTACCCGTGCCGCCCGCGCGCGTGCTGTCGGATTGGGAGCGCGAGATGGCCACGCGCCTGTATCTGGAACCCGGGGACGTGGAGCAGATGCCGCTGGCGCGCACGCAGGCGCGCTGGCCCGAATACGGACTATGCCTGCGAGCCATGCGCGACTGGGCGCACGACCGGGGGCTGTCCGACGTGCTGGCGAGCGCCGACATCGCCCTCATGGCCTGCCGCGGCGCCCGCTACCACCATGACGGCTGCCAATATGGCGGCGCCGCCTTCTGCAATCTGTTCCTGAGCGAAGACCGGGGCCTGGACGTGCACTTCCCGGCCGCCGGCCTGCGCATTCCGCTCGTGCGCGGCACCGCCATGATCTTCGATACCTGCCAGCCGCATGCCGTCATCCCGCGCGACGGCAAGGGTTTTCGCGAGGCCGACTTCGCGGCCGGCCTGGACCTGGCGCAATTGTTCCTGACGTGGGAACTGCCTATTGAAGACGCCCGCATCGCAAGCGCGCTCGGCATCGCCTTCGATGTCGATCCGGCTACCGCCGCGCGGCTGGATGAGGAACAAGTGCGGATGGATGGAGCCCGGGCGGCGATCGATCCGAAATCCGGGCGGTGGCTCGCTGAGGACTGAAGCGGCAACGCAGCACGCCGGCGATCAAGACCCCGGCAGCGCCGCCCCCATGGCGGCAAACAAACCGCCGCACACCTTGTTGAAACGCCGGCCGGCGCGCTCCAGCCAGGGGCGCACGCGATGCGCCAGTCGCGCCAACACGTACTCGACCAGGAACTCCACCACCACGAAGGTCCCGGCCATGATCGCGAACTGCGTGTACAGGCTGCGCGCAGGATCGATGAACTGCGGCAGGAAGGCGCCGTAGAACAGCAGGGCCTTGGGATTGGAAATGGCCGACAGCAGGCCCTGGCTGAACATGCGCATGCCGCGTATGCGCGGCATATCGGGGGCCGGCTGCAACTGCACGCCCGGGGCGCGCCAGAGCTGGATGCCGAGCCAGATCAGATAGGCCCCGCCCGCCCACTTCAATACCGTCAGCGCTGGGCCCCAGGCCTTGAGCAACGCGCTGATGCCCAGCATCGACAAGGCGATGAGCGCGACAAAGCCCACTGCGCCGCCCGCGATGGTGCACAGGGCCTTGCGGTGCCCATGCAGTGCCCCATGGGTCAGCGCGAGCAGCGTGTTCGGTCCGGGGGTTACCGACAGGCCGATGACCGCGACCAGATAGATGAGCCAGCTATGCAGCGCCATGGCGGAGTGCGTGAAAGAAGGGAAAGCGGCCAGTCTAGACCGCGGCGCCAGAGCTGCGCAAATGCGGCCGGAATGGAAGCGGACCGGCAGGCGCCGCTCCCCCCTTCCGCGCCGCCTGCTCTGGCGGCCTGCCGCTCAGCGGCGGAACCCTCCACCATGGAATCCGCCGAAGCCGCCGCCCCAGCCTCCCCGGCCGCCCATGCCGCGCCCCTGCCAGCCGCCGCCTTCCGCACCCCCCATGCCGCGGTCGCGCCAGCCGCCGCCCTGCATTCCGCGGTCCTGCCAACCGCCGCCCTCCATGCCGCCCATGCGGTCGTCGGAATAGTCGCGTGCCTGGCGCTGGCCGTTCAGGTAATTGCCGCCGGACTGCGCGCTGGGCTGCACGGGCTGCCAGCCCGAACTGGTGTGCTGCTGCCAGCCGTTGTCGTTGTGCTCGTAGACGTTGCCGTTGTGGTCCGCGTACACGTTGCCGTTGTTCCACGCCATGCCGCTGTTCGTGTTGCGGTCGTACGTGGCGCCGCGCCGGTCCACGCTGCTGACGCCGTCGCCCGCCGTGCCGGTCGCCGTGGCCGACGAGATGGTGCTGCGGCCGGTGTTGGCATTGGTGCGCACGTCCTGGCGGCCGGCAGCCCATTGGCCGTCGTCGTTGGCGACCACGCCCGCCCTGCCAGCGCCCGAGGCGCCGGTCGCCGGGTTGGTATAGGCGTCGCGCCGCCCGGCAGCCGCATTGCCGGTGTACTCGTTATAGGCCGCGCCGCGCGTGCCTTCGAAGGCTGCGCCGGTCTGGGGGTTGTAGCCCTCGGCGTGGGTGCCCTGCCATTCGGTGCCGGTCCAGCCGTTCCAGCCGGCCGCGTGCGTGACCACGCCGGAGCCGCCCCAGGCGCCATAGACGTCGACCTGGTTCACGTTGACGCCGCCCCAATAAGGCGCGCCCCAGTATGGCCCCCAATAGGGCGCCGCGCCCCCCCAGGTCTCGCCAGCGACGAAGCCGAAGGCGAAACCGGTCGCGGTGGCGAAGGCCGCGTCGTAGCCATAGCTGGGCGGATAGCCCACCCAGGTGTCCTGCACGATGACCGGCGGATACGCGTAACCCGTGCCGTACACCACGGTGCCGTCGGGACTGGCCACCACGCCCATGTAGCCCGGCGTGTAGCCGAACACCACGCTCTGCGGGGTGGATCCGTACACCTGCACGTAGGTGACGTAGTGCAGCGGCGAGCTGACGGGTATGGCGTAGATGATCGCCGGCACATGGTCAGCCACGCGCCACGGCCCCATGGGCGAATCCGATACGAACCAGACAGCGCGCGACAACGCGTAGTAGTGGCCTTCGGCCTGTATCACCGGCACCTGCGAATTGGCGGCGTAATACAGCGCCGTACCCTCGATGGGCCGCAGCGTCGGGGAGCCGCCGGCATATTCCACCTGCAATTTCGCCGCGCTGCGCGACACCGTGGCGGTCTGCGGAATGGTGGAGGCAATCAGCGCCTCCTTGGCCTGCGGCGTGCCCGGCACCGAAGCCAGCACGCCCGACTGCGGATCCTTTGACGGAATCTTGGCGAAATCGCGCGGCAGCTGCTTGCCCGGCACGTAGGACCAGGGGCCGTCCAGGCTGGCGCCCCGGAACCAGCGGCCGGACACCAGCACGTAGTAGCGGTTGTCGCCCGGATTCATGAACAGGGCATGATCGGCATTGGCCACCGACAGCAGCGAAGTCCCTGGCACCGGCCGCATTTCAGGCTGGCCGACGGTCACCAGCAACTCGGCCGGCGCGGTGGACACCGCGATGGCGGGCGCGCGGTGCGGCGCCTTGCCGCCATGCGGCAGCATCGGGTCCGGCTCGGCCTTGCGGCGCGCCGCAACAGCGGCGGCCAGCAGGGCCTCGGGCGGCTGCGGCAGGTCCGTCCACGGCCCGGTGGCGGTGCGCGCTTCGTACCAATGGCCAGCGGCCTGCAGGAAATAGCGGCCCGCGTTGTCCGCCAGCATCAACGCGCGCGTGTTGACGACCCGGCGCCAGCCTGCGGCATCAGGCACCTCGGCCAATACAGGTCCGCCGTCGATCAGCACCAGCACGGTCGGCACCGTGCGGTAGATGATGCGCGGCGGCGCGTTGTCCACCGGGACGGTTTTCGTGGCCGGGTTGTTCTGGGACAGCGTATAGCTCAGTTGCAGTGCATCAAGCCGCGTGACCACGCCCTTGGCCGGCAGGCGCGCTTCAAGCTGGCTGCGCAGCTTGGCCGCGGCTTCCGGCGAGGTGGGCACCTGCACGCGCTCGATCCGGATGTCCGACAGATGCACCAAACCCGCCGGCTTGTTGACCTCGGCACGGGCGGAAAAGTCTGCCACGCCGTAGGTGGGATTGCCCTTGGCGGCGCCAACCGCCACCGCCATGCGGCCCGTAATGCGGTCGGCAGTCCAGGTATCGATCTGGGGTTGATAGAGCTCCACGCGCGTGCCGTCGGCGGCCTCGAAACTGCGCGGCCATTGCAGCGAACGCGCGGCCTCTTCCTGCGCATCGGATTGGGCGGGCGCCGTTTGCGCCGGGGTCTGTCCCTGGGCTTGCGCCTGCGCCGCGCCGGTTGGCGTCAGGCCCGCGCCGGCAGCCATGCCGGCCACGGCAAGGGCGAGAGCGAGGCGAGAAAGGCGCCCGGGCGGGTCCGCGGGCGCTGACGATGTTGTCGGGAAAACATGCACGCGCCACAGTCGGGTCAGGCTACACATCTCGCGCTCCTCGTTGAGGGCCGCGGCCGCCAGTCGGGCCCCCGGCCACTCTGATTTCCCGCAGCGCCGCCGCTACGGGCCAAGCCTCGACCGGCCTGCCTGCAAGGCGTCCTGCAAGGGCCGGCTTCTGAATAAGCAACAGAACGTTAACACCGCTGAAAAGCTATTGCCCGCTTTTATCAGACCTTCTATAAAACATCTCATCAGGGCTGCTGCTTATGCCCGATTGCCTTTCCGCTGCAATCCAACTAGAAGCGCGGCGCAACGCCCGCCAGACGCCCGCGCTACGGCGTGTCGCGCCCACGCCCGGCCCTCTGTCCGCGGCGCTTCGGCCGTCCCGCGAAGACTCTCCTGCTGCAGGTTCACGCCATCAAGTCGCCGTGGAAAGGAGCAGTTCATGGTCCCTGCCCTGACTCATCCCGGGGTGTATGTCCAGGAAATTCCCGCAGGCGTGCGCACCATTGCAGGCGCGCCGACCTCGGTTGCCGCGTTCCTGGGCACGGCCATGCGCGGACCGCTCAACCATCCCGTCCACATCCAGGATTTCGCCGACTACGAACGCGAGTTCGGCGGGCTGGCCGAGGGCTGCGAACTCGGCTACGCGGTGCTTCAATTCTTCCTGAACGGCGGCGCTCAAGCCTGGGTCGTGCGCGTGGCGCAGCCTGCGCAGAACGATCCGCTGGACGCGCATGCCGCTTTCATCGGCCAGCGCGCGCAGCGCCGGGGCCTCTACGCGCTGGACGATGCCCATGCCTTCAACCTGCTATGCCTGCCCGGCATCACGCACAGCATCGTGCTGGCCGATGCCGTGTCCTACTGCAAAGAGCTGCACGCCTTCATGATCATCGATGCGCCGCCGGCGGCGGCTGATGCGGCCTCCATGGCGGCCGCAGTCATGGGTGCGGCGCTGCCCAGGTCCGATCATGCCGCGCTGTATTTCCCTTGGACCCGCGCGGCCGACCCGCTGAAGAATGGCCTGCCGCGCCTGACCGCGCCTTGCGGCACGATCGCGGGCCTGTATGCGCGCACCGACGCCGACCTCGGCGTCTGGAAAGCGCCAGCCGGCATCGACGCGGGCCTCGCTGGCGTCCTGTCCCTGGCCGCGGCGGTCAGCGACGACGAGAGCCGCAACCTGAATACCCTGGGCGTCAATTGTCTGCGCACCTTTGCCGGACGCGGCGCGGTCTGCTGGGGCGCGCGGACCCTGCAAGGCACGGACCACTTCGCCTCGGAATACAAGTACGTGCCGGTGCGCCGCCTGGCGCTGCACCTGGAACAATCGCTCTTGCGCGGAACGCAGTGGGCCGCGTTCGAGCCCAACGACGAGCCGCTTTGGGCGCAGATCAGGCTGAACGTCAGCGCCTTCATGAATGCACTGTTCCGCCAGGGCGCCTTCCAGGGCGGCACGCCCCGCGATGCCTATCTGGTCAAGTGCGATGGCGAGACCACCACGCAACAGGACAGGGATCGGAGCATGGTCAACATCCTGGTGGGATTCGCTCCGCTCAGGCCGGCCGAGTTCGTGGTCATCCGGGTCCAGCAACGCGCCGGGCAAACGGAAGGAAGTCCCCCATGAACGCACCCACGGAACCGCGCATCCTCGCGTTTTGGGACACCGGCGTCCAACACGACCCGCGCGCTCGGGCGCAGGCCTTCGAGGCTGCCGAGGAACTTGCGCGCGATACGGGGCTGGCGCTGCATCGCATCGACCTGTCCAGGATCGTCAGCAAATACATCGCCGAAACCGAGGAAAACCTGAGCCGCCTGTTCGAGTCGGTCGAGCAGCGCGGCGCGGTCCTGTACTTCGACGAAGCCGACGCTCTCTTCGGCAAGCGCGCGAACGTCAAGGACAGCCATGACCGCTACGCCAATATCGAGGTCAGCTACCTGTTGCAACCCATGCAGTCCTACCGCGGCCTGGCGTCGCGGGCCGCCAGCCTGAAGTCCAACCTGGACAGCGCATTCCTGAGGCGGCTGCGCTTCGTGGTCCAGTTTCCGGCGCCCGCGCCGGATCAGCGCGCGCGCCGCTGGAGCCGCGCGCTCTTTACCGCCGACACCGGCGCCGAAGTCACCATGGCGCGCCTGCTGCAAGCCGTCCGCGCCGATGCAAGCCAACACGCCCGGCCCCTGCCTGGCCTCAAGACGAGAGAACATCCATGAAACCCGTGATCAACGAATACGTACGCGAACTCAGCCACCCCGGTTACAACGCGGCCCAACGCAATGCCTTCGTCGCCGCCATGGTGAGCAAACGGCTGATGCGGCGCACGGAGCAACAGCCCGCAGCGGACGAGGCCGCCCCCGCGCTGGCCAGCTCATTGAACGACAGCGCCGGCGCCGCTGACGCGCGCGCCGGCAACGACCCGACTTGAGCGCCGCGCCGCCGCAGAATGGCGCTGCGTGCGATGCGGGCGCGGCGCGCGCAGGAAAACCTGGCCGGCCGCCACGGTATCATCAGGCCTGTTGCGCCGGCTTGCCGCTTTCCCGCGGCAAGCCGGCCATGCCACTCCCGCCCACATTCTGCATGACGCGATGACCCCCTATATCTCGGCCGGCATACTGCTTCTAGGCGCTCTCGCCGCCATCGCTTACCGCCGCAGGCGGCAACACACAATGGGCACTGCCGGCCGGCGCCTGGGCAGCGATCTGGTCGCGGGCGGCGCGCTCTACGGCGTGGCCGCGCCGCCCATCGGCGGCGCAGGCGTCATCATCGCGCTGACGGCCGTGACCCGCGATCCCGAGAACCTGCTCATGCTGGTCTACGCCCTGCCCTGGTTTTACATTTTCGGCTTCGTGCCCGCCCTGCTGTGCGGCATCGTGGCCGGCGCGTTGCGGCCGGCGCATCCGTCCTGGCGCGCCTATGCCGCGATGGCGCTGGTCGGCGCCGTCTATGGCTTCGTTTTCCTGACGGGTTTTATCTCCCAGGGCAGGCCCTGGCTGGAAGAGCTGGGCTTCCCCCTGACCGTCGGCGCGGCGCCCGGCGCGCTCAGCGCGTTCCTGTGCGCGCGCCTGCTGTATGGCAAGCCTGGTCGCCGCGGCGAGCCGGGCGCAAAGACGCCGCAAACGGCTTGAAGCCGCAACTGCCTGGAGCGGCCGCCAGCCTCACGGCTTGCGTCCGCTGACGCGCCCTGGCGGCTCGGCGTGCAGGTCGCGCGCAGCGCCGCCGCCGAACGCCGTCAAGGCGCGAGGCGTGGGTGGCGACGTGGAGATTTGCCTGGCCGTTTCCAGCATCATCGGAACGAAGCGCGACACCGCGCGCTTGACCGTCCACTTGGCCGCCGACACGGACAGCTGCAGGCCCGCCACCACTCGCTGGTTCAGGTCGTAGACCGGCACCGCCAGCGCCAGATCCCCGCGGTAGTACTCCTCTTTGCAGCAGGCGTAACCCTGCTCGCGCGACAGGCGGATCTGCGCCATCAGTTCATCCAGGCCGGTCAGCGTGTTGGCCGTGTACTTCACGCGCTCGCTGGCCTCCAGGGCCTCGCAAGCTTGCTCGTCGCTCATGCCGGCGAGGTACACGCGCCCGGTGGAGGAGCAGTACATCGGGATGCGCCGGCCCACGGGCATGTGCACCAGTAACCGCAAGGGGCTGGGAAAGCGGCCGATGTAGATCATGTCCTGCCCGGCCGGCTCCGCCAGGTTCACGGTTTCGCCGGCATTGCGATTGAGTTCCAGCAGGAAGGGATTGGCGCGGTCCAGCAGCGGATGCGATTCCAGGTAGCGGCAACCTGCGTCCAGCGTGCGGGACGACAGCGAATAGCGCTTGCTGACAGGGTCCTTGTTGAGCAGCCCCAGCGCTTCCAGCGTGAACGCGAAGCGCTGCGCCGCGCTGCGGGTGATGCCCGCTGCGGCGGCAATGTCCGGCAGGCTCATGGAGGTGTGTTCGGCATCGAAGGCATCGAGCACGGCGATGCCCGTGGCCAGCGATTGGACGTACAGCGTGGAGGTTTCCGGATTCATGGCTGGGCTGGGCGGCGCAGGCAGCCCAGTCTATTAGTGTTCGATACGCAGAGATTGCATTCCAATTCAAATGAATGCAAGGAAAAGCCGCGGTTCTTTTGATGCATTCTACCTTTTTCGCATCAGGTAATCTCGGGAAAACCCTTAAATAAAAAGCGCTTAGCTAAAACCGGAGTTGATTGACAGGCTTTCCTTGGCCGGATTATAAAATCTACATGCGATAGAAGCTTATCGCTATTCGATACGATAATGCGCACCTGACAAGGACGAAATCGGACGTCCGGTACACCGTGCAGGCGCGCGATTCCAGCTTCCAAGGGGATTCCGATGCTGCACAAAGTGTTGAAAACGTTGTTGGCGACGGCGCTGTGCGCCGCCGCCCTGTCGGGCGCGCACGCCCAGACCGTCAAGGTAGGCGCCACGCCGACCGCGGTGCCGTTCAACTTCCTGGATCCGAAGACCAATACCCTGCAAGGCGTGATGATCGACATCGCCCACGCAGTGGGCAAGCAGGCCGGCTTCACTGCGGAAGTCATGCCCATCCCGTTCGCCTCGCTGGTGCCGGCCCTGCAGACCAACAAGATCGAAATCATCGCCTCGGCCTTCGCCAAGACGCCGCAGCGCGCCGAAGTGGTCGATTTCACGCAGTTGGTGGTGGAGTACGGCGAGGCCCTGATCGTGCCGGAGAAGGACAAGACCGATTACAAGAGCATTGCCGACCTGAAGGGCAAGACCGTCGGCGTGCAGATCGGCACGCTCTACGTCGAGCCGTTGAAGGCCGCGCCCGGCCTCAAGGAAATCAAGATGTACGAAACCATGTCCGACCTGGTGCGCGACGTGGCGCTCGGACGCCTGGACGCGGCCTTCGGCGACGGACCGGTGATTTCCTACCAGGTCCGCACCCAGGGCGTGCGCAACGTGCGCTACGTCGAAAGCTATCAGCCTGCCATGCCCACCAACATCGCGCTTGCCGTGCGCAAGGGAGACGCCGAACGCGTCAAGCAGCTCAACGCGGCCATCGATGTGCTGCGCCAGGACGGCACCCTTGCCGCCATCATGAAGAAGTGGGGCGTCGCGCCCTGATCCCGAGCGCCGCGGCCCGATCCGCCGCGGCGCGCCGCCTAACAGGTATCCAAGATGTTCCAGTCATTTTTCAGTGACGCCGCGGAGTTCTTCCCGGTGCTGATGCAGGGGGTGCTGACGACCATCGCCATTACTGCGGCGGCGCTGGTCATCGCCACGGCGCTCGGCCTGTTCTGGGCTCTGCTGCGGGTCAGCGGCGTTGCGCCGCTATCGCACGCCAGCCGCATCCTCACCAACATCATCCGCGGCGTTCCCATCATCGTCGTGCTGTTCTACATGTACTTCGTGCTGCCCGAAATCGGTATCAGCCTGACCGCCTTCCAGGCCGGCGCGCTGGGCCTGGGCATCGCGTACTCCTCGTACATGTCGGAGGTGTTCCGCTCGGGCATCGACGCGGTCGATCCCGGCCAGTTCGAAGCTGCCCAGTCACTGGGCATGTCGCGCGCCAAGCTGATGCGCCGCGTGGTGCTGCCGCAGGCCTTCAAGGTCGCGCTGCCGCCCTACGGCAACAACGTGGTCATGATGCTGAAGGATTCCTCGCAAACAGCGGTCATCACCGTGGTCGAGCTGTCCATGCAGAGCAAGCTGATTGCCTCTTCCACCTTCAAGAGCGCCACCATCTTCACGCTGGTAGCCCTCATGTACCTGGCCATGAGCCTGCCCATGATGTACTTCATCGGCAAACTTGAACGCCGACTGGGGCGCCGCCAATGATCAAGATCGAAAACCTCAGCAAGTCGTTCGGCGCCCACCGCGTGCTGGAAGGCATCGACGCCGAAATCCGGCAAGGCGAAGTGGTCTGCCTGATCGGACCGTCCGGCTCCGGCAAGTCCACACTCCTGCGCTGCATCAATGGCCTGGAGCGCTACGACGGCGGCCGCATCACGATCGACGGCATCACCGTGGACGCGCGCCGCAAGGACATCCAGAACATCCGCCAGCGCGTGGCCATGGTGTTCCAGCGTTTCAACCTGTTCCCGCACCGCACCGCGCTGGAGAACGTCATTGAAGGCCCGGTGCACGTCAAGGGCGAAAGCGTCGAGTCCGCCACCGCCCGCGGCCGCGAGATTCTGGCGTCGGTCGGCCTGGCCGAGAAGATGAACCACTATCCGCAGCAGCTCTCCGGCGGCCAGCAGCAGCGCGTGGCCATCGCCCGTGCGCTGGCGATGGAACCCGAGGCCATCCTGTTCGACGAGCCGACCTCGGCGCTGGATCCGGAACTCGTGGGCGAGGTGCTGTCCGTGATGCGCACGCTGGCCGAGAAGGGCATGACCATGGTCATCGTCACGCACGAAATGGACTTCGCGCGCAACGTCTCTGACCGCGTTCTGTTCCTGGAAAACGGCCGTATCGCCGAACAGGGCCCCTCGCGCGAAGTGCTGACCAATCCCCGCAACGAACGCATGCGTGATTTCCTCAAACGCGTCACCCACGCCCAGTAGCTCCGGCACCATGAACAACGATCTGTTTTCGCCCGCAGCCACGCTGTGGGCCGCGACCGCGCCTGCGCGCGCCGCCTCGCCGGCGTTGGCCGGTCCGCTGCATGTCGACGCCGCCGTGGTCGGCGGCGGCTTCACCGGCCTGTCGGCCGCCTTGCATCTGGCCGAAGCCGGCTTCAAGGTGGCGCTGTTCGAATCCCATGAAGTGGCCCACCGCGCCTCCGGGCGCAACGGCGGCCAGGTGGTGCCGGGATTCAAGCCCGGCCCTGCCGCGCTGATCCGCCGCTTCGGCGCGGACACGGCCACGCGCATGATGCGCTTTGCCTACGGCAATGCCGATTACCTTTTCGAACTGGCCGAACGCCTGCGCATCGATTGCTCACCCACCCGCAATGGCTGGATCCAGGGCGCGTTCTCGGCGGCGTCGGGCAGCTATCTCAAAAGCCGCGCGCGCGAGCTGAACGCCCATGGCGGCGACGTCGAATACCTGGACGCCGACGCGATGCGCGCGGCAACCGGATCCTCGTTCTGGCCCGCGGGCCTGCGCGAAAAGCGCGCAGGCGCGGTGCAGCCGCTGGCCTTCGCCCGCGGACTGGCGCACGCGGCGCAGGTCGCAGGCGCGGCGGTGCACGACCACTCGCCGGTGTCCGCCATCGCGCCCACGCCGGACGGCGGCGCGACGCTGAGCGTGAACGGCTTTGCGGTCCAGGCACGCCACGTCGTACTGGCGACGGACGCCTACACCGACCGGCTGTGGCCGGCCGTCGCGCAGTCGTATGTCAACGTATCCAGCGCACAGATCGCCACCGATCCCCTGCCGCAAGCGCTGCAGGAGCAATTGTTGCCGCTGCGCGCCGGCATCTCCGAAACGCGCAAGATTACCTACTACTGCCGGATCGACCCGGAAGGTCGCTTCGTCATCGGCGGCCGCGGGCACTCGTCCGAGCGCCTGGATCCGTCCACTGGCGAACAGTTGCGCCGCGCCGCAGTCGCGCGCTTCCCGCAGTTGGCGGACGCCGCGTGGCGCCACGGCTGGGCCTGCCGCGTAGGCATGACCATGGACGACCTGCCTCGCGTGCATCGGCTGGCGCCGGGCATCTGGACCGCCTACGGCTACTGCGGACGCGGCGTGGCCATGGGCACGGCGCTGGGCCGCGTGCTAACCGACGCCATCCGCGGCGTGCCGGCAGGTGAACTCGACTTCCCCGTCACGCCCATCGAGCGCATGCCCTTCTACCCGGCGCGGCAATTCGGCGCCACGCTGGCCATCAACTGGTACCGCCTGCGCGACGCGCTGGGCTACCCCGCCTGACCCCCTGCCCTGGCGCTTTCACTTTGCCATGACGACACAAACGCAATTTCCTGCCACGGTGGACGTGGCCATCATCGGCGGCGGCATCATAGGCGTGAGCACGGCGCTCGCGCTGGCGCGCGGCGGCGTGCGCTGCGCGCTGTTCGAGAAAGGCACGCTGGCCTGCGAGCAGTCCTCGCGCAACTGGGGCTGGGTACGCACCTTGGGACGCGACCTGCCCGAAGTGCCGCTGGCGCTGCGCGCCAACCAGCTCTGGCGCGAGATCCAGGCCCAGGTCGAAGTCGGCTACCGCCGCAACGGGCTGGTCTACCTGCAAGAAAACGAGACGGACGCCGCCGAGCACGAAAGCTGGCTGGCCAAGGCGCGCGCCTATGGCGTAGAGGCCGACATGCTGGGCCGCGAAGCAGCCCTGCGCCTGCTGCCCAGTTCCGGACGCGCCTGGACGGGCGCGCTCTACAGCGCCGCCGACGGGGTGGCCGAGCCGCAGATCGCCACCCAGGGCGTCGCGGCGCTGGCGCGCCAAGCCGGCGCGCTGATATACGAAAACTGCGCCGTGCGCGGCGTGGAGACCAGCGCCGGCCGCGCCGACACCGTCATCACCGAACGCGGTACGCTGCGCGCGCAGGCGGTGCTGGTGGCCGCCGGCGGCTGGTCGCGCCTGTTCTGCGGCAATCTGGGCGTGGACTTTCCGCAGTTGAAGGTGCGCGGTTCGGTGTTGCGCACCGAACCTTTCGACGCCGGCGTTTCGCTGGCAATCAACGGCAAGGACTTCACCTGCCGCAAGCGCGCCGACGGCGGCTATACCGTCTCGCAGTTCTCGGCCTCGCTGGCCGAACTGGTGCCGGACAGTTTCCGCCTGATGGGCAAGTTCCTGCGCGCCTGGATCGCCAACAACTCGCTGGTCCGGATCCGCTTCAGCAAGCGCTTCTTCGAAGAACTGGCGACGCCGCGCCGCTTTCCGGCCGACCGCGAAACGCCTTACGAGCGCTGCCGCGTGCTCGATCCCGCGCCTTACAAACGCGGGATCGACCAGGCCTGGGAGCGCCTGCTGCGCGCCTTCCCCGTGTTCCAGCAGGCCCGCATCGCGCAATCCTGGGGCGGCTACATCGACGTGACGCCGGACGCCATGCCTGTCATCGCGCCGGTCGCCGCCGTGCCGGGGCTTTACTTGGCATCCGGCTTCTCCGGACACGGATTCGGCATCGGTCCCGCGGTGGGTGAAACCTTGGCCGCCCTTATCCAGGGGAACGAAACACCCGTCGATATCAGGCCGTTCCGGCTGGAGCGGTACGCCTGAGGCATGCGCGCTGCCCGGCCTTTCAGGACGGCGCACGCGCCGTCTACCCCCGCAGCGCCGCCGCCAGCCCCCGCACCTCGCCCAGCGCGCCCGCCACGCCCTGCTCCGCCAGCACTTGCGCAAGCCGCGAGCCGACCACCACCAGATCGGCATGCCGCGCGACGAGCCGGGCTTCATCAGGCGAACGCACGCCGAAACCCGCAGCCACCGGCAGCCTGGTATGCGAGCGCAGCCGGTCCAGGTCCTGGGCGATGCGGCGCTCGTCAGGCAAGTCCGCACCCGTCGTGCCGGCCAGCATGATGTGATAGACAAACCCGCTGGCGTCGCGCAGCAAGCCCGCCAGCCGCGCGTCCTCGGACGTGGGCGCGGACATCCGGATCAGATGCAGGCCATGCGCGCGCGCCGCGCGGCTGATCTCGTCGGCATGTTCGAGCGGCAGGTCAATGAGGATCAGGCCGTCCGCGCCCGCCGCGGCCGCGTCCTCGATGAAGCCTTCAACCCCATGCCGCAGGATGGGATTCAGATAGCCCATCAGCACCAAGGGCGTATGCGCGTCCGCCTCGCGGAAATCGCGCACCAGGGTCAGCGTGCGCTTCAGGGACTGGCCGCCGGCCAGCGCACGCACGTTGGCCCGCTGCAGCACCGGACCGTCCGCGACCGGATCGCTGAACGGCATGCCGAGTTCGATCACGTCCGCGCCCGCCGCGCGCAAGCCGCGCAGCAGCTCCAGGCATGCGGCAGGATCGGGATCGCCCGCCGCAAAATAGGTCACCAGCCCACTGCGTCCAGATTGGCGCAGCTCCGCCAAGGTTCGATCAAGCCGGGTCATGCCGCCACCTCGTCAAATTGAGTCACCGTGTCCATGTCCTTGTCGCCGCGTCCGCTCAGGCACACGACGAGAATCTCGTGGGGCGCCATCCGCGGCGCCAGCTTGCGTACGTAGGCCAGCGCATGCGCGCTTTCCAGCGCGGGCAGGATGCCTTCCTTGCGCGTCAGCCAATGGAAGGCCGACACGGCCTCGGCATCCGTGACCGACACGTAGTCCACGCGCTTGCGGTCATGCAGCAAGGCGTGTTCGGGCCCGACGCCCGGATAGTCGAGGCCGGCCGATATCGAATGCGCGTTGACGATCTGGCCGTCTTCGTCCTGCAGGTAATAGCTGCGGCAGCCGTGCAGCACGCCCTCGTGGCCCGCGCTGATGCTGGCCGCATGCGCCCCGCTGGCCAGGCCCAGCCCGCCGGCTTCGACGCCGTACAGACGCACGTCTGCCAGTTCCAGAAAGGGGTAGAAAAACCCCATCGCGTTGGAGCCTCCGCCTACGCAGGCCACCATGGCGTCGGGCACGCGGCCGGTCTTGGCCGCGATCTGCTGGCGCGTCTCCTCCCCGATCACCTTCTGGAACTCGCGCACCAGCCAGGGATAAGGATGCGGTCCGGCGCCGGTGCCCAGCAGGTAGTACGTGTCGGCGGGATGGGCGATCCAGTCGCGCAAGGCCTCGTTCATCGCGTCCTTCAGGGTGGCGGTGCCGGCGTGCACCGCGCGCACCTCGGCGCCCAGCATCCGCATGCGGCGCACGTTGATGGACTGGCGCTCCATGTCTTCGGCGCCCATGTAAACCACGCACTGCAGGCCGAACAGGGCGCAGACGGTGGCAGTCGCCACACCATGCTGGCCCGCGCCGGTTTCGGCAATGATGCGGCGCTTGCCCATGCGGCGCGCCAGCAGGATCTGCCCCAGGCAGTTGTTGATCTTGTGCGCGCCGGTGTGGTTGAGGTCTTCGCGCTTGAGGTAGACCTGCGCGCCGCCCAGCTCCCCGGAAACGCCGCGCGCCAGGAACAGCGGGCTCGGCCGGCCCACATAGTCGGCCAGCAGGCCGCGGTAGGTCTGCCAGAAGTCCTCGTCCGCCAGCGCCGCCTTGAACTGGCGTTCAAGTTCGTCCAGGGCGGGGACCAGCGTTTCGGGCATGTAGCGGCCGCCGTAGGGGCCGAATTGGCCTCGGCTGTCGGGCGCGGCCGGATGGATGGCAAGTGGCATGGATAGGTTTTCCGTGACAGGATGAGTAGGATTTTCCTTATGCTATCGTCACAAAATACTTATTTGAATCAATGATTTATTTCCCATATATGTAAGTTCAGCTAACAGCCATGAGACGTCTGCCATCCCTCAATGCCCTGCGATTCTTCGACAGCGCGGCCCGCCAGGCGAGTTTCACGCTGGCCGCCAAGGAACTCTGCGTGACCCATAGCGCAGTCAGCCAGCAGATCCGGCAACTGGAAGAATGGCTGGGCTGCGCCTTGTTCGAGCGGCGCGCGGGGCGCGTCCACCTGACCGCGGCGGGCCTGGACCTGCAGCGCGCGGCGCATGACGCCTTCGACCTGCTGGAGCGCCGCTGCGACGAACTCAGGCGCGGCACGCAGCCGGCCGAATTGGCGGTGGGTGCGCCCGCCAGCTTTCTTTCCAACTGGTTGATCCCGCGGCTTGAACAATTCGAAGCCCTGCATCCGGACATCCGCATCAGGCTGCAGACAGCCGCAGATGCCGCCCTGTTGAACACGCAGCGCGTGGATGCGCTGATCCTGGCCGGGCGCGCCTGGCCGCAAGAATGGGGCGTCACCCCGCTCTTCGCCGAAACCATAGGCCCGGTCTGCACCCCGACCCTGGCCGCGCATATCCGCGATGCGGCCGACGTGCTGGATATGCCGCTGCTGCACACCAGTTCGCGGCCCGACGCCTGGAAGGATTGGGCGGCGCGCCAAGGCATCGCGCTGACGCCACGGCAAGCGGGGCGCGAGTTCGACCATCTGGGCCACATGCTGGAGGCCGCCGCGGCCGGGTTGGGCGTGGCCATCGCGCCGGCGGTGCTGGTGGAGGCCGAACTGCACCGAGGCAGGCTGGCCGCGCCGCTGGGCTTCATCGAAAGCGGCGCGGCCTTCAGCCTGTGCCTGCGCAAGGATGCGGTCCGCGCCGACGCCGCGCATGAACGCCTGCGCGACTGGCTGCTGGCCAGCGCCGGCGCGAACTGACGCCCTCCACGCTGCGCGCGCAAACCGGTTACCCTTGCGCGCCGAACCACACTGCCGCAACGTATCCATGAAAAAGCTCTGCGCGATGTTGGGCCTGCTGGTCCCCACGCTGGCCAGCGCCGCCTACAGTCTTTCCGCCACCGAGGCGGCCGTGCTGGAAGCCGTGCTGCGCGACGAGCTCGACACCTACCTGCAAGGCGGCAACAGCCTTATCGGCGCAAGGCTCGGCCTGCCCGCCGCGACCGCCGAAACCGTGTCCCGGGCTTATGCCAACGGCCCGACTGCGCGCTTTCCTGCGTCGCTGGATGTGACCATGCTGATCGCCGGCCCGGTCGATGCCGGCAAGCGCACGAACGGACGGATAGTGTCGTTCGCCACCTCGGGATCGCCGACTGTCCAGGCCCAGTTGCCGGCGGGCCTCCTGCCCGCTCCACGCCTGGCCTTGGCATGCAGCCGCATGGAATTGATCGACGAGTCACCCACCTTCATGGACTGCCGCGACGGCGCGCTTGCCGGCAAAGAGGAGACTGCCCGCCTCAAGCGCGACCTGGACGACTTCTACCTGGGCAAGCCGACCGCCGTCCAGGTGTCCCAGCTGGCCGTCAACATATCGGTGTACGCCAGCCTGCTGGCGCCCGGCCACGGCTGCCCGAAGGACATCGAAACATGCCGCCAGGCCATCCAGGCCGTCGACGGCGCAAGCCAAAGCAAGCAACTGCCGGCAATCGTGCGGCGCTTCCAGCAGGCGGGGCTGGATCTCAGCCCGTACCAGGGCGATAAGGCCATGGCCGCGCCCAACCGCTAGCGCGGGCGGACCGGCCGCGCCATGCCGGAATGAGGGCCACGGGGCCGTCTGTACCGCCCCCATTTACCGCCATCCCGCACCGCTATACTGGTCCCACCTCAATACCCCTTACGCGCCGCGCCTTTTCTGCTGCGCCCCGTTATGCACGTCTTGTTGGCCATGCTGCGCCCCATTGGCCGGGCGCTACTCTGTACCGTCGCCACTCTGCTCTCCGCCCAAGCGTTCGCCGCTCCGCCGACGCTGGCGCAATGCCATGGCATCAAGGACATGGCTTTCGTCGCCCACCTGGACGACGACCTGCTGTTCATGAACCCGGACATCGCCTCCAACATCCAGGCAGGCGGGTGCGTGCGGCTGGTCTACCTGACCGCAAGCGATGCCGGCGAAGGCGATACCTACATGCTAGGACGCGAGCGCGGCGTGCGCTCCGCCTATGCCTATATGGCGCATCAACCGGACGAATGGAAGGAAGACGCCGGCATCGCGGGCGGACGGCACATCGCGCGCTTTACCCTCAAGGGCAATCCGCGCGTGCAGCTTTGGCACATGCGCCTGAAGGATCCCTGGCTGGGCAAGGGCTGGGGCAGCCTGACGCCGCTGAGCCGCACTGAATCCGTACCCGGCCAGAACGTCGACACGCTCGGCCCCTATGCCGAGTCCTACACGCGCGAACAGTTGATCGACACCCTGGCCGACCTGATCCGCCAGTACGCGCCGACCACGGTACGCCATCTCGACGATACGATCGCCGTGCCTTACACGCAGCTGTGCTGGCGCTGCGCCGGCCATGGCCATCCCGACCATATCGCCAGCGCGCGGCTGGCGCGCGAAGCCATGCTGCGCGCGCCCGGCAACTACGCCGAGATGGGCTACGTCGATTACCCCAGCCAGGAGCGCGCCACCAACCTGACTCAGGCCGAAATCGCCAGCAAGTCGCTGACCTTCCAGCACTACGCCTGGAACGACTACCACTATTGCGCCGGCCCCACCGGCTGCAAGGAGCCCGCCGGCCCCGCGGCCGCCTGGGTGCAGCGCGCCTATTACGTGTCGCGCCAGGACATCGCGCCGCAGCTCTACCCGGACGGGCGCGGCGGCCTGGTGGTGTTCGCTGCCGGCGAAACCAATGGCGCCGTCAACCGCTGGGACGCGGACCAGCGGCGTTGGCAAAGCCTGGGCGGGCGCACCAACGGCCCGCTGGTGTCGTACACCCATACCGACGGCACGGCCGGCCTGATGGCGCGCGACCCGCTGGGCGGCGTGTGGGCCAACAAACAGCGCCACGACGGCACCTGGCAAGGCTGGCAGGCCTTGGGCGGCCTGCGCGTGACCCAGATCCCGGCGGTTGCGCCGCGCGGCGAAGCCGCCGCCGTGGCGCTGGGCTACGACGGCCTGCTGCACTGGATCACGCCCTCCGGCGTCGACGGCAGCTGGGGCGCCTGGCAGGACCTGCCGCCGCTGGAGGGCGTGACCGGCGCCCCCGCTGCGGCGCTGGGCGGCGACGGACGCTACATCATCTTCGCGCTCACCGGGACCGGCGAGCTCCACTACACCCGCCAATTGCCGGCCGCCAAAGGCCAGCTCCCCGAATGGCAGGACTGGCGCCGCGTGCCCGCGCCCCAGGCCGCCGGCGGCCTGGCAGCGATCCGCAATCACCAGGACCGCGTCGAACTCTATTTCCGCCAGCGCGGCAACAACCATCTGACCCGCCTGATGGAGACCGGCGACACCACCGATCTCGACATGGAATGGAGCGCGCCGACCGACATGGGCGTGCCCTATATCGGCCGCCCGGCCATTAGCGCCGACGCCGGCGGCAACGTCATGATTGCCGTGCTGGAACGCGCCGGCGGACAGCTGTGGCTGGTGGAACACGGCAGGCCGTCCAAGCTCGACGCCCAGGCCGCCTCGCCGCCCGCGCTCAATCTGGTCAATGGCACGCTCTACATCGTCGCCCGCGCCACCGGCGCCCCGCAGCGCTACGAGGTGCTGTCGCGCCACGATGGCAACTGGACCCGCGGCGTGACCCTGGAGGGCGTGCCATCGGCCGGCGGCGGCCCCTTCGAAACCGTGGCCGCGCGCCCCATCGACCTGCCCAAGCTCGGCGCCAACGACGCCAACAAGGCGGCGGTGGTGCGCCCCTCTGCAGAGGATCCCGGCACGCTCAGCGTGGGCCGCATGCCGACGCAGGCCTCCCAGGCGGCGACGCCGACCACGGTGCGATGATGATTTCAGATCTTGTCATCCCTCGTTACCAGAGGGAAAATCCAGCCTAGCCGCGGGGCCCGGCCCGCGAGCGCGCCAAGCGCCATGTCGCCGCAGGGGGGAACCGCAAGTGAAGGATGCAGTCCAGTACCAGACTCACCCCGCCACCCTGCTTGAACCCGATCCCTCGTCGGACTGGCTCTACCACTGCGCGATGAGCCTGCTCAAGCTCCCCGCCGACGACGCGATCTCCGAACAGCTGGCCTACATGGGCGAGACCTCGGACGTGGACCGGTCATGGATGATCGAGTACCGCCCGGACATGCTGCGCCTGCGCAATACCCATGAATGGTGCCGCGGAAAGACCGAACCCTTCGTCGCCGAACTCCAGGACGTGCCGACCACGCTGATCGCCTGGCTACACAAATTCATGGTCAAAGGCCAGGCGGTCGCCATCCACGACGTCAACGACCTGCCCCGCACCGCGCGCGCCATCCAGGTCGAATTCCAGCGCCAGGGCAACAAGAGCGTGCTGAGCGTGCCGGTTTTCCATGACGGGAAGCTCTACGGCATCATCGGCTTCGACACCACCGTGCGGCACCGGGCCTGGTCCGCCGCCGAAGTCCGCGCCCTCTACCAATGCGCCAACCTGATAGGCCAGGCCAAATACGGCAACAGCCGCGAGCGCGGCCGCGCGCCGCGCTACGACAGCGCCACATCGGTGATCTATCTCAGCATGCGCGGCGTGGTCCGCGGCGTGCAGCCTGAAACCATCGTAGGCGTGCGCTCGGCGGGCAACTACAGCGAAATCTGGCTGGAAGACGGGTCGATGGTGCTGGACTCGCGCGCGCTGGGCATATGGTCGACCCTCCTGCCGGAACAAACCTTCTTCCGGGTGCACCGCACCGCCATTGCGAACGCGTTGCATGTCATGGACGTGGACCGCCGCAGCGTGGACAAGTGGCTGATCCGGATGCGGGCCGTGGACGAGACCTGGCCGGTGTCGCGCTCCTACCGCAAGCCGCTGCGCGAACGCATGGGCATCTGAACCCGGCGCGCCTCTGAAATATGCAGTTCGTCATGCCGGCATGTTGTTTCGTCCTGCCGCAAGTGGCCGCGCAACGAGTTTTTGGGATCATCGCAGGCGAAGGAACATCCGTTCCCAAAGTCCCGCAGAGAGAACCGCATGCTGACGTCCCGCATACTGCCGCGCATCACCTCCCTAGCCTTGAGCGCCGCCTGCGCACTGGGCGCCAGCCAGGTCCGCGCGGCCGACCTGGCGCTGCAGGATGCCGTCTCCATGGCCGGCATGCAGCTGTACCTGAACTCGGGTGCGCCAGGAATGATCATCGCGGCCGTGCGCGGCGACGAGGTCGTGATTCAGGGCTATGGCGAAACCGCGCCCGGCAGCGGCGTGGAGCCGGATGGCCGCTCCATTTTCAGGATCGCTTCAGTATCCAAGGTGTTCGCTGGCGACGTGTTGGCGGCGTTGGCAGCCAAGGACAAGCTCAAGCTGACGGATCCGCTGGCCAAATATGCGCCGGAAAACGCCAAGGTCGAAACCAACGGCCGCCCGCTGACGCTGCTGGACCTGGCCACGCATTCGGCCGGCCTGCCGCGTGAACTGCCCAACCCTGACGCCAAGCCTTCCGACAATCCGTTCGCCGCGTTCGACCGCGCCTATTACTGGAAATGGATCGGCAGCCATAAGCCGGCCTATGTGCCCGGTACCACAACGCTGTACTCCAACCTGGGCTTCGGCCTGCTGGGCGATGCGCTGGCCAAGGCCGGCGGCGCGGACTATTCCACCGTGCTGGCCAACGAGGTGCTGAAGCCCGCCGGCATGACCGACACCACCAATGCGCTTGACGACGCGCAGAAAAAGCGCCTGATGACCGGGCTGGATCCCTTCGACAAGCCCGATCCCAATGCCCCGGTGCCGGACGTGATGTACGCCAGCGCCGGCATCTACTCCACCGCCGACGACATGGCGCGCTGGATGCGCTGGCACCTGGACGGCGCCAAACAATCGAAGCAGGCGTCGTTGCTGGCGCACACGATGTGGCTGCCCTATGACGGACTGAAGTCCGTCGTAGGCACGGAAGTCACCGACGCCGACGGCATGGGCCTGGGCTGGGTCGTGACCCTGCCGCGCAATGGCGCGCCCTTGCTGCTGGGCAAGAGCGGCGGCCTGGGCGGCTTCATGTCGTATGCCGTGCTGTCGCCCAACCGCGGGCTGGGCGTGTTCGTCGTCGCCAGCCGCGTGAATTTCGCCATGTTCAACAATATCCATTCCCAGGTGCGTGAACTGGCGGCCGAGCTGGCGCGGTGAACGGACCCTGCCGGCCGCTGCGCCAGGCCGCAGCGGCCGCGCTGCTGGCCGTGGCCGCGCAAGGCGCGTGCGCGCAGGAAGCTCGGGACATCTTCAAGACGGAGATCTTCCTCACGCCCTACAGCGAGCTGGGCGAGGGCGGCGAAACCTATCCGCAGCTGAATGGCCGCTTCCTGCTGATGACCGGCTACACCGGCTTCTTCGGCGTGCAGGACGACAACGGCCAGCTTCCCCGCTCGCACTGGAGCAGCGTGCAGCCCACGGCGGAGGCGGCCCTGGTGCTGCAGCTGACGCGGCAGTTTTCGATCCGCACCAAGGCGACCTTCAACTCGTCCACCAACGACACCAAGGACAATGCGTTTTCCGACCTGGGCGTGGACCTGGACAACCTGTTCGCCGCCTATACGGCGGACAACTACGCGCTGTACGGCGGCAAGATGGACCTGGGCTTTGGCGACGCCTGGCACGTGGTCGACGGCTTGTACACGGGTTTCAACGAGAACTCGGAGTTCCGCGGCTCGATCGGGGTGGGCGGACGCTACACCCTGGATACCGCGGGCCGCGGAACGCACTCCGTGGCCGCCATGCTGTTCAAGCGCGACAACACCGCGATGAACCGACGCTTCAGCCTGGACGGCGGCCTCATCGGGCCCGATCAGCCGCCGCTCTTCAGCGACCAGTTGAAGTCCTTCATTCTCTCCTACGACTTCCGCGATCTGCCCGGACTGGAAGGATGGTCGGGCGGGGTGGACGCGGGCCGGCTGCATCTGGATCCGGATCAAGGAAAAAGCGCCAATACGGTATCGGCCCGCTTGCGCTACGACGCGCCGCTGGCCAACTCGTGGAACCTGAGCTGGTTCAACGAAGCCACCTATTCCAGCGCCTTTCGCGGCGCCCCCGTGTCCAATGGCAACGGCGTGACCTCGGTCTCGTTGTCGCGCGACCGCTGGCAGCTGACCGCGACAGCAGCCGTGCGCAAGCTTTCCGGCAGCGGCCAGAAGCTGGCGCAGTACGGCCTGCTGGACGATACGGATTGGGGCATTTCAGGCGCGGTTACCTACGTCACGCCCATGGGCTTCATCGTGCAGGCCGGGCTCACGCATCAGCGCGACCAGGCCCTGCGCATCAACCAGGGCGTTTTCCGCATCGCTTACCAAGCAGGATTCTGAGGCCATCATGAACCGCAAACACACGCTCGTCATCGGAGTCATCCTTCTTGCGCTGGGCGGCGCCACCGCAGCCTGGTCGCAGTCCGTGCCCATCGCCAGCGCACCGAATCCGCCCGCGGACGCCGTCGCCATCCCTGCAGGCAGCAAGGAACGCGCGCTGCGGGAACTGCCGCAAATCATCGCGGACATCATGCAGCGCAGCCGGGTTCCGGGCATGGCCGTGGCCGTGGTCATCGACGGCAAGACCGTGCTGGCGCAGGGCTACGGCACGCGCGAGGCTGGCAAACAGGCGCCGGTAGATGCGCAGACCGTGTTCCAGATCGCATCGATCTCCAAGTCGCTGTCGGCGACGGTGGCGGCCATTGAAGTGTCCAAGGGCCGCGCAGCCTGGGACGATCCGGTCTCGCGCTACCTGCCGGACTTCAAGCTGAGCAATGCCTACGTGTCCGAACGCGCCACGATCGGCGATTTCTTCGCGCACCGCTCCGGCCTGCCGGGCACGGCGGGCGACGACCTCGAAGACCTGGGTTTCAGCCGCGACGACGTGATCGCCCGCCTGCGCCTGCTGCCGCTGGACGCCTTCCGCACGTCCTACCACTATGCCAACTTCAGCACCACCATCGGCGCCCAGGCTGTGGCCAAGGCCGCCGGACGCCCTTGGGAGCAGTTGGCCGACGAACAGCTTTTCAAACCATTGGGCATGAAGTCGACCAGCTACCGCTACGGCGACTTCGAGGCGCGCGGCAATCGCGCCGTACTGCACGCCTACCAGAACGGCCGCTTCGTTCCCACGGGCCAGCGCGACGCCGACCAGCAGGCGCCCGCGGGCGGCGTGTCCTCCACCGTCGTCGACCTGGCGGAGTGGCTGAAGCTGCTGCTCGCCGACGGGCAATACCAGGGCAAGACCCTGATCGCCCCAGGCGCCCTGCTGCCGGCCCTGTCGCCCCAGGCATACAGCGCCCGTGCGCATGACCTGGACTCGCGCTCCGGCTTCTACGGTTATGGTTTCAACGTCAACACCGAACTGGGCGGACGTCCTTCGATGGGACATTCCGGCGCCTTCCTGATGGGAACGGGAACAACCTTCCGCATCGTCCCTTCCGCCGGCATCGGCATCGTGGTGCTGACCAATGGCGCGCCAGTGGGCGCGGCCGAATCCGTCGCGGCATCGTTCACAGACACTGCGTTGTACGGCAAGCCCACGCGCGACTGGTTCGCGGCGTACAACGGCGCCATGAAGGCGTTCTTCGAACCCCAGGCCGATCTGTCCGGACAGGCCGATCCCGCCAAGCCGGCGGCGTCGAAAGCGCTGTCGCAATACGCCGGCAGGTTCGACAATCCCTACTACGGCCCGGCCGAGATCCAGGAGGCCAACGGCGCGCTGACCCTGGTGCTGGGGCCCAAGGGCATGCGCTTCCCCTTGCGGCACTGGGACGGCGATACCTACGCCTTCTCGCCCGCGGGCGAAGCCGAACTGGTCGCCTCGCTGGCGTCCATCGTCTTCAAGATGGACCAGGGGCGGGCCCAGGGCTTCGACATCAAGTTCTACGACGACAACGGCCTGGGCCGCTGGGTCCGCAAGTAGCCTTCCACCCTGCCGCGCCGCTTGCTCAGAAGCGGTAGGCGGCGCGCAGGGTCAGGGACTGGTCGCGGTATTCCCCGTTGCCGCGCAAGGCGTATTCCGTCTTCAATTCCACGCCCTTGGGCGTGACGTATTCCAGGCCGGCTGACAGGTTGCCGTAGGTTCTGGGCATGCCCGACCGCAACGTGAAGGGCGTCGCGCCCGGTCCATTGAGCTGCATCGTCGTGACCACGTCGCCGCCGCTCAGAAAGCTCATCCCGCCGGCCACGTATGAGCGCAAGGTCGCGCCGTTGGCCAGGTCCTTGCGCCCGCCCAGCTCGATCATGGGCGAAGCCATGAACGAGGTCGTGTCGTTGCCGCGCACTTTCAGGTTCAAGGCGCCCGCGCCCTGTTCGCTATAGCCGTCCTGCCGGATATGATTCACGTCCAGATCCACATAGGGCCGCAAGTACCAGGACGGCTGGCTGAACTCGTAGGCGGTGCGCAGCCTGGCCGCAAGAAAGGACGACTCCGGCTTGCTCCTGGCCGTGCCGTCCAGCGTGCCGCGCGACATCCTGCTCTTCTCCACGCCGCCGTGCACGGCAAGCGAGACCTGCCACGGCGCATTGTTGTACTTCAAGGCCAGGCCGCCCGCGTAGGTATCGCTGTTGCCAGAGAAGTCGGCGGCCGACGTGGTCTTGCCATAGGCATAGCTCAACGAACCGCCCAGGAACCAATTGGTGGCGAACTCGCGTTGCGCGCCCAGCGTGAGCGTGCTCTGGCGAACGCGGTACCCCTCGTCGTCCGAGGTGGCCTTGCGCTCGGTCCAGTTCGTGTCCAGGCGGGTCCAGACGCAATCGCCTTCGCGCAGGATCGTGCTTTCGCCGACGAACGCGGGGCAACTCATCATCCGGTTCATCGACGCGTAGGAGGCATGCATCTGGTTGGCGGCGCGGGCGAACTGGCCGTCGTGGGCGATGCGGTTCAGGGCGTCGCGGTACTGGTCCGCGTTCTGGACGCCCGTGAACTTGTCGAAGGTGGACGCATCGCTCGCTTTCCCCTGGTCCCACAGCGTCTGCAGGGAATTCGCGATCCGCGCGCGATCCGCGGAAAGCGGCAACGCCGCGGGCGTGAAATTGGCATCCACGGAAACGAGCGGGTCGCGCAGGGAGCCCGCGCCATTGTTCTTCAGCGCGTAGCTGAACAAGGGACTGTCGCTGGCGGTCGCGGGCATGCTGGTTTGCGCAGCGGCGAAATGGCCTATTCCCAGCCATACATTCTTCACGGGATTGTGCAGCACCGGCTTGACGGTGCCTGCGAAGGTCGATGCGCCCGTCACCGAAATGAAGTCGCTGTTATGGCCGCCGAAATTCAGATCGGGCCGGTAGGTTCCCGTATGGTTCAGCGCGCCCGTGATGCGCGTGGTCGTGTACACGCCCGGTCCGCCCGGATTCAGGAGGCCGGCGCTGTCCAGGTTGCCCTGGAAGCGGGCGCCGCTGTACAAGGCGCCGCCCGCGTTGTTGTGGAAGAGGCTGCCGCCGCCCATGAGCACGTCGCCCGCCACGGTTCCGTTGTTGTTGACGACGGCTGCGCCGGCCACGTCTATGGCGGTCTGCGCCTGGATGACCCCGGCGTTGGTGATGGTGGCGCTGGCCAGCGGCGTGATCGCCAGGATGCCCGTGCCGGATGCGCTGCTGGCGCTGACCAGGGCGTTCTGACCCAGGTTGATCGAGATGGCCCGGCCTCCGCCATAGGCGCCATTGCTGATGGCGACCACGGCCGGCGAATTGGCGCCGGTGGCGACCACCTGCGCCGCGTAGCCGATGTCCACGCTTACCGGCCCGCCATAGGCCGGTTCGTTGCCGGGAGTGCTGTACTGATAGAGGCTGCCGTCCTTGAACACGCCGCCCCCGCCCACGCTCATCGCCAGGATCGCAGGCGCGTTCGCGCCCGAGGTCTGGACCGTGCCTCCCGTGCCGATGGCCACGTTGACGGCCCCGCCATTGCCCATGCCGCCAGTGAGGCCGGCGTTCTGTATGAGACCGGTCGTGTAGTGCGCGGCTGACTGGTCGCCCGCCAGCCCGCCGCCGCCGCCCACGCTCTGCGCCAGTATCCCGGCGGCGCCGCTGCCCGAGGTGACGATCCGGCCCGCGATCGACAAGCTGACGACGTTCCCGTCACCGCCTTGCGCGGGAGACGAGACGGGCTTCAAGGTCACCAGCCCGGGCCGCGTTGCCGGGCCGGCGATGCCGCCCCCGCCGCCTATGCTTTGCGCGACGATGCCGTGCGAATTTACGCCAGCGGTGACGATGCTTCCGCCCACGTCCTGCGTCACGCTGACCGTTCCCCCCGGGCCGGCCATCGGCGCGCTGGAACCGAACGTGATGTTCGCCACGCTCGAGGCGGGCCCCGAGCCGTTGTCCATCGTCACCAGGCCGCCGCCGCCGCCCACGCTCTGCGCCAGCACGCCGAAGGAAAGCGCGCCGTGGGTCGCGATGCTGCCGCCCAGGTTCGACACGGCAACCGTGCCGCCCGCGCCGTTCACGCTGCTCGAAAAAGGGCCACCCGTATCGGTCGCCGCGCTTCCCACCCGGATATCGACGCCGCTAAGCGCCGCGCTGGACGACACCGCCGCCATGCCGCCCCCGCCGCCCACGCTTTGCGCCAGAATTCCCGGCGCAAACCACCCTTGCGTGGCGATGCGGCCGATGTTGTTGGCGACGCTGACCGTACCGCCGGCAACTTGGGCCAGGCCGAATCCGCTGCTGTTGTTCGACGGATAATCGCCGCCCAAGGTGATCGACAGGGACGCGTTCTGCTGGATCGCGGCCAGGCTGGCGTTGCGCAAGGCGAGCGTGCTGACGCCGCCCCCTCCCCCCACGCTCTGCGCCATGATCCCGGCGGAGCCGCCCGCGCCAGTCGCCAGCGTCCCGCCATGGCTGACGTTGACCGCGCCGCCCATACTCGTCGTCATGCTCTGCCACGAGTCGCCCGTGGCCCCCAATGCGACGGTGGCGGCGGTCTGGCTCCACAGGAACAAGGGCCGGTCGACCATCGATATGCCGCCGCCTCCGCCCACGCTCTGGGCCAGGATGCCGGGCGCCTGATAGCCCTGCGTGCTGATCCGGCTGGCCGAGGCGCCGGCGTCGACCGTGACCGCGCCGCCCGCGCCGCTGGCCCCGGCCACGCCGCCGTTGCGCACATTGATCAGGGATCCCAGCAGCAATCCGCCCTTGGTTCCCAGGATGCCGACGATGCGGGTGATCTTGTCGATGATCTCGGGCGCCTGGCTGCCGGCGCCGGCCGATACCACCGCCTGCAGGTCCTGGCCGCTGGCCGCGCTGCGGCCGCCGCCACCTCCGATGCTCTGGGCGACGATGCCTGCCGAGCCGCTGCCTTGCGTGGCGATCGTTCCCGTGTTGGTGACGATGGCCGGATTGGACGCGCTTCCTCCGCCCGCTCCCGCCGCGCCGCCGTTGCCGCCGGTCTGGTGGGTGATGCTGGTCTGCGGCAACGCGACCGTGAACAGGTCCTGCGCGCCGGACTCGGCGGCCTTGATCAGCGCATCGATGCTGGACAGCAGCGTGGACGCCCCAGCCGAATCTATCGCCCCGGCATTGCCGCCACCACCGCCGATGCTCTGCGCCAGGATGCCCGGCGCCTGGTCTCCCGCCGTCGCGATGGCGCCATCGTTGCGCACGTCGAATGCGCTGGCAGCGCTACCCGCGCCGCCGCTGCCGCCGGTCGTGACCCCGACGGACAGGCTGACGGCCTTGCTGAACGCCAACTGCGGCCCTTTTTCCAGCCAGTCCGCCGCCTTCTCCAACAGGCCGGCGAGACTACCCGGCGCGCCCAGGATGTCGTTGAAACTGGCAGCGTCGTGCATCTGGACGATGCCGCCATTGCCCCCGCCCCCGCCTATGCTTTGCGCGACGATGCCCGCCGACCCGGCCCCCGCCGTGGCAATGGCGCCGGTGCCGGCGTTCGCTGCCTGCACCCGGCCGCCGCTGCCGCCTTGCCCACCCTGCCCGCCATGCCGCACGGACAGTTGCAGATCGATCAGCGAATTGCCGATGACCGGCGTCTTGACCGGCGCCAGGACCCCGCCGCCATTGCCCCCGCCCCCGCCTATGCTCTGGGCCACCACGCCATTGCTTTGCGCGGCCGAGGTACGGATGCCTCCTTCATTCGTGACCAGCGCCGTGCCGCCGTCGCCGCCCCCTTGTCCCACGCCGCCGTTGGACACTGCCAGCGTGACCGCGCCGCTCGGGTTGTCGCCCAATTGAGGCGCGATCGTGACGACGCGGGAATTCGCCAGTCCGCCGCTGCCGCCCCCGCCGCCTATGCTTTGCGCCAGCACGCCATTGCTGTGCGCGCCCATGGTCGTGATCGTGCCCTGGCGGGCTTGCGTGAATGACACGGTGCTGCCGGAGCCGCCGCTGCCGCCCTTGCCGCCCGTCGCCACCGTCACGTTCAGCCCCACGCCCACGCCGACCGCATTGGCCGAACCGCCGCTGCCGCCTCCGCCGCCTATGCTCTGGAGGATCACGCCCGAAGCATTGCCCGCGCGGGTCAGAATCCTGCCTTGCGAGGAAAACTGGATCAGGCCGCCGTTGCCCGCCGCGCCGCCCGTGCCGCCAATGGCGACCGACGCGATCACGCCGGTGCTGTTGGCGTCGCCGCCCACGCCGCCGCCTCCGCCTATGCTCTGCAGCAGCACCGCCGCGCTGTTGTCGCCCGAGGTGTCGATGCCGCCGCTGTTGGCCATGGCGATGCCGCCTCCCGCGCCGCCCGTGCCGCCATGCCCGCCGCCCACGGCGATGATGCCGTTGCTGGACGAAGCCAGCCCGCCGCCGCCGCCCGCACTGTTGGCAATGACGGCGGCCGCATCGTTGCCGAAGGTGCTGATGACGCCCGCATTGGTGATGGAGATCGCCTGGCCCGCAACCGCGCCCGCGCCGCCGTCCCCGCCCCGTCCAAAAGCGCCGCTGGCGCCCCCGGGGCCGCCTTCTCCGCCCAGCACGCTGGCCACGATGCCTTTCGCGCCGACGCTGCCGTTGCTGCCAGCCGTGATCTTCCCCGTATTGACGATCGAGATGGCGCCAGGCGATCCGCCCGCGCCGCCGTCGTGTCCGCCGGACCACGAACCGTTGCCGCCGTTGCCGCCATTGCCCCCCTGGGTCAGCGCATAGACGCCGATCCCCCGGTTGCCGTCGGTCCTGATGGCGCCGCCGTTGGTCACGCTGACCTGGCCGGCATTGCCGCCCGCCGCGGCCTTGGTGTCAACGCCATTGGACGTCGACGCATTGCCGCCGATGGAACGGGCGATCACGCCGTACACGCCGTCGCCGTGGCCGCTGACTGACGTTCCGGCCGAGGACGTGAACATGACCGTCGAGGCATCGCCGCCCCGGCCCGCATCGCTATGCCCGCCGAAATCGCCCGTGTGCTCGGCCGCGCCCGCGGGCCCGCCCGACGAGATCAGACCCACCGCGGCACTGACATCACCCGGCCCCGGTCCGCGCGCCGTCACCGAACTCGTCCCTTGCAGTATCACGGACGCGAGTCCGGCGCTGCCGCCGTGGCCGGACGTGTAAGCGCCGCTGAAGCCGTCGGCGATGGCGCTGTCAGTCCCCGCGCCGCCCCAGGATTGGACCGCGACGCCGAACCCCGTGCCCATTACCGTAGCGTTGTCGAGCGTGATGCGCGCCTGATGCCCGTCGCCGCCGATGCCGTAACCGCCATTGGGTCCGTCCGCATTGCCCCACAGGCCGCCATTGCCGCCCGCGGAATACAAGTCTATTCCGCGGCCAGCAGCGTTGACCGTGCTGGCCGACAAGATGTAGTCGATGATCCGCCCGCCGCCGCCATTGCCCCCCCAGTGATTTTGGTTGGCATCCCTGCCGTTGCCGCCATGGCCGCCGCTGACGTCGATCAGGATGCCGGTCTGGCCGGCCCCATTGGCGCTGATGCGCTGGTTGCGGTCCGTCTGCACGAAGTCGCGCTGGCCCCATTGGCCGTCATGGCCATTGTTGGGATGATTGCCGCTGGAACAACAGGCGCCGTCGGCGCCGCGCAGTTGATAGGACAGCGGCGCGGTCTGGGAGAACGCCGGCCGCCCGAAGACGTAGAGGGCGGAGATTCCCGCATGCAAAAGCAATGCCAGCCTGGAAAGCCGCAGGCCGTTGCGGCCGGGCTTTGGAATATCTTGCGGGGAGATCATGGCTGCAGCGGCGGAATTGGGCAAATTGAGAAATTCGCCGTTCACCGCGCGCCGTACAAGTCCAAGATGACGAATCAACCATCCCGGCTGACGAGTCGCCGCTTCCGGCCCCCCTATTTCGAATCGCGCACCGCCGCGACCACCTTGATCTCCACCGCCAGACCGGGTCGCGCCAGCGCGGCGACGCCGAGTATGGTCCAGGCCGGGAACTCGGACCGTATGTACTTTTCCTTCACCGCGCGGAACCCGGCAAGGTCCGCGCCGATGTCGACGTGATACGAGACCATTTCGACCACGTCGGTAAAATCGAGGCCCAGATGGCCGAGCACCGCGGCGATGCGCCGGAACGCCACGTCGGCTTGCTCCGCAGCCGATTCGGGCACGGAACCGTCAGCGCGCAATCCGATCTGCCCGGCGATGAAAACCAGCCCATTGGCCGTGACCGCAGGCGAGTACTGGAACAGGTCGAAGATCCGGTTGCCGCCAAAGGCGGGATCGTCATCGGGAAGGCGCAGGCGCTCGATCTTGCTCATGGAAGTCCTTGTGCAACGCGGGCGTTGCTCGCTTATCGGGATTTGCAACTCTACTAGGGAACGCCGCGATGTCCACCTCCCCCGCCGACAACGTGATCACGCTGTATCGCGAACATGCCGACGCCTTCGAGAAACTGCGCGGCACGCAGCTGGCCGAACGCGCCTGGCTGGACGCGTTCCTGGATCTGCTGCCCGGCCCCGCTCCCCAGGTGCTGGACATAGGCTGCGGCAACGGCGTCCCCATCGCCCGCCATCTGATCGAACGCGGCTGCAGGCTGACCGGCGTGGATGCCTCGGACGCGATGCTGGCGAGGGCAAGAGCCTCGTTCCCAGGACACAGCTGGATTGAAGCGGACATGCGCAGCCTGCCGCCCTTGCGGCCCTTCCAGGGGCTGATCGCCTGGCACAGCTTCTTTCACCTGCGGCCTGAAGACCAGCGGCCCATGTTCCAGACCTTCGCACGCCTTGCCGCGCCGGGCGCGGCGCTGATGTACACCAGCGGGACACATCTGGGGGAAGCCATCGGCCGGTTCGAAGGCCAACCGCTCTATCACGGCAGCCTGGACAGCGCGGCGTACCGCGAATTGCTGCGCCAGGCCGGCTTCGAAGTGGTGCGCCACGTGGAAGGCGATACGACCTGCGGCGGCGCCAACATCTGGCTGGCGCGGCGGCATACATAAAACCTTTGAGTTACATCAAGGTTTGACCGGCCGACAATGCCGGCAAACGCCGCCCCTGCGCCATAATCAGAATGCCGCGGCCCCATTGGGGCTGCGCGGGGCCCACCCGGCCTCTTCGGTTTCCCTTACCTCGATCAGGCGGACCCGGCATTCATGCAAAGACTTATCCTCCCGCTCCCCGGCAACGAAGGATTCGCCAAGCGCCTTGCCGCCCTGTGCCAAGGTGAACTCGGCGCCGTCGAGACCCGCCGTTTTCCTGACGGCGAAAGCTACGTACGGCTGCATGGCGACCCGCGCGGACGCGCCGTCGACATCGTCTGCACGCTGGCCCGGCCGGATCCCAGCTTTCTCGGCCTGATCTTCGCGGCCGACACTGCGCGCGACCTGGGCGCCACAGAGGTCAACCTGATCGCGCCCTATCTGGCCTATATGCGCCAGGACAAACGCTTCCAGGACGGAGAAAGCGTGAGTTCGCTGTCGTTCGCGCGCCTGGTGTCGTCGACCTTCGACCGCCTGCTGACGGTCGATCCGCATCTGCACCGGCATCCGTCGCTGGCGGCGCTGTACACCATCCCGACCACCACGCTGCATGCCGCGCCGCGGCTGGCCAGCTGGATCGCCGGCAATGTGCAAGCGCCGCTGATCGTCGGCCCCGACGAGGAAAGCGAGCAATGGGCCGGCTCCATCGCCGCGCGCATTGGCGCGCCACACGTGGTGCTGCGCAAGACCCGTCACGGCGACCGCCAGGTCGACATCGAAGCGCCCGACCTCTCCGCCTGGCGCGACTGCACGCCGGTGCTGGTGGACGACATCGCCTCGTCCGGCCGCACCCTGGTGACGGCCGCCGGCAAGCTGGCGGGCATGCGGCCGCCGCAATGCGTGGTGGTGCATGCGCTCTTCGCCGAGGACGCCTGGTCCCAGGTATCCGCCTGTTTTGAACGCGTCGTTTCCACCGACGCGGTGCCCCATCCCAGCAACCGCATCGAACTCGCGCCCTTGCTGGCCAATGCACTTCTGCGCGACCTGCGCGATTGATCACCCGATTTGAAAGGAACCCGCGATGACGCTACGCGAGCATTGGCTATCTGGCCACGGCCCCATCCAGCACCGCGCTGAAACCGTCGAGCGCATCGATGCGCTGGTGCAACGCCTGGCGGCCAGCGGCCGCATCGCCAGCGCGGACGATGCCTACGCCATGCTGGCCGCGGCCGACCGCCTCAGTTGCGCCGCCATGAACGTGGTGGCGCACATGACCTACGCACGCCGCATCGACCTGAACGGCGCGCCGCTGGCCGCCGAAGACTTCAAGCCCAACCCCGAAGGCCATACGGGCGGTTCGCTGAACATGGCGCCCGCCTTCGTCGCCTACCTGCTGGCCAACGCGTTGAGCGGCAAGACCCGCGGCTGGCTGATGGGCCAGGGCCATTGCGTGGCCGCCATCGAAGCCGTCAACGCCCTGACCGGCGACGTGTCGCCTGCGCAGCGCGGCCGCTATGACCGCAGCGAAGCCGGGCTGGGACGCCTGATCACGGACTTCTATTCCTACGCCATCGACGCCCGGGGTTTGCCAGCCGTGCCGCTGGGCAGCCACGCCGGCCCCAACACGGCGGGCGCCGTGTCGGAAGGCGGCTACCTGGGCTTCGCCGGCCTGCAATACGTGCACATGCCGCTGCCGGGCGAAAACCTGGTGGCCTTTCTGAGCGACGGCGCGTTCGAAGAACAGCGCGGCTCCGACTGGGCCACGCGCTGGTGGCGCGCCGAGGATTGCGGCCAGGCCGTGCCGGTCATGATCCTCAATGGCCGCCGCATCGAGCAGCGCACGCAGATCGTGCAGGAAGGCGGCGCGCATTGGCTGGCCGAGGACCTGCGCCACAACGGCTTCGATCCGCTCATCGTCGACGGCCGCGATCCGGCGGCCATCGCCTGGGCTATCCTGGCGGCGGAAGACGCGCTGGCCGCAAGCCTCGCGGCGCCAGGCTTCCAGTACCCCGCCCGGCTACCCTACGTCATCGCCGAAACCGAAAAGGGATTCGGCTTTCCCGGCGCCGGCACCAACGCCGCGCACAACCTGCCGCTGGGCGGCAACCCTCATACTGACAGCGCGGCCCGCGACGCTTTCAACGCCAGCGCGGCCCGGTTGTTCGTCCCGGGGCCGGAACTGGACGCGGCGCTGGCGGCGCTGGCCAATCACGGAGCGCAGCAACGCCCGCTGGAAAGCGGACACCCCATGGCGCACCGGCATCCCGATGCGCCTGCCCTGCCCGAACCCGCCTGGGAAACCGCAGGCGCCCAAGGCAGCGCCATGGCGGCGCTGGACCGCTGGTTCGTCGAACTGGTGCGGGCCAATCCGCGCCTGCGCGTGCGCATCGGCAATCCGGATGAACTGGCCAGCAACAAGATGGGCGGCACGCTGGCCTTGCTGAAGCACCGCGTCGACCATCCGGAGGCCGGCGTGGCCGAAGACCAGCACGGCGCCGTCATCACCGCCCTGAACGAGGAAGCGGTGGCCGCCGCCGCGCTGGCGAACAAGGGCGGCCTGAACCTCATCGTCAGCTACGAGGCCTTCGCGGTGAAGATGCTGGGCCTGCTGCGCCAGGAAATCATCTTCGCGCGCCGCCAGAAGGAACTGGGACAATCCCCGGGCTGGCTGTCAGTGCCGCTGGTGGTCACCTCCCATACGTGGGAGAACGCCAAGAACGAGCAATCGCACCAGGATCCCACCATAGGCGAAGCCCTGCTGGGTGAAATGTCCGATACCTCCCGCGTGCTCTTTCCGGTGGACGGCAACAGCGCCGCGGCGGCGCTGCGCGCGGTCTACGCGCAGCGCGCGCAGGTGGCCTGCATGGTCGTGTCCAAGCGCGAGGGCACGCAGCGCTTCGACGCCCAGGCCGCGCAGACGCTGATCGAACAGGGCGCCGCGCACGTCGCCGGCGACCCGAAGACCAGCGTGCTGCAGTTCGTCGCCATCGGCGCGTACCAGCTCGAAGAGGCGTTGAAAGCCCGCGCCCATCTGGCGCGGCAGGGACACGAATCCTGCGTATCCGTGGTGCTGGAACCTGGCCGACTGCGCACACCGCGCGACGAGCTCGAATCCGCTTTTGTCCTGTCCGACGAAGCCGTCCACGCGCTTTTCCCGCCCGGCCTGCCGCGCGTGCTGCTGTGCCATACGCGCCCCGAACCCATGCTGGGCGTGCTGCGCCGGCTGGACGGCGGCCCGGCCCGCACCCGGGCGCTGGGCTACATCAGCCGCGGCGGCACGCTGGACGTGGCCGGCATGCTGTACGCCAACCGCTGCACCTGGGCGCATGCAGTAGATGCGGCCGCTGCCGTCGCGGGCTGGCGCCGCGTAGACGTGCTGGACGCGCCGCGCCTGCAAGCCCTGGACGGCAAGGGCAATCCCGCCGACCTCGCCTGATCATTCTGATGCTGCACAAGGAAACCATGCTCACACTGACCTGCCTGGGTGGAGCCGGCACCGTTACCGGCTCCAAGCACCTCCTGAGCCACGCCGACACGCACCTGCTGATCGACTGCGGCCTGTTCCAGGGCCTGAAGAACCTGCGCGAACTCAATTGGCAGCGGCTGCCGCTGTCGCCCGCCGACATCGATGCGGTGGTGCTTACGCACGCGCATCTGGATCATTGCGGCTATCTGCCGCGGCTGGTGGCCGAAGGCTTCAAAGGCAAGATCCACGCCACGCCCGCAACCCGCGACGTCGCCGAGCTGATCCTGCTGGACAGCGCCAATCTGCAGGAAAAGGACGCCGACTTCGCCAACCGCAAGGGCTTTTCCAAGCACAAACCCGCGCTGCCGCTCTATCGCGTGGTCGACGCCGAACGCGCGCTGACGCATTTTTCCGATGTAGCGCTGCACCAGGAAACCGCCTTGCCCGGCGGCGCGAAGCTGACCTTGCGCCGCGCCGGCCACATCCTGGGCGCAACGACCGCGCAGATCGATATCGGCGGCATGCGCGTGGTGTTCTCGGGCGACCTGGGCCGCTACAACGATCCGGTGATGCACGATCCCGAGCCCGTGCCACGGGCCGACTACATCGTCATCGAGTCCACCTACGGCAATCGGCGTCACGACCCGGCCGATCCCGTCGAAGCCCTGGGCGCCGTGATCGAACGCACCGTGCAGCGCGGCGGCACGGTCGTCATTCCAGCCTTCGCCGTCGGGCGGGCGCAGACCCTGATCCATGCGCTGTGGAAGCTGCGCCAGGCCGGCCGGCTGCAGAACATCCCGGTCTACCTGGACAGCCCCATGGCCACCAGCGCCACCGAACTGCTGGACCGCCATGCCGGCGAGCACAAGCTCTCCCCGCGCGAATACGAGGCCGCCTGCTCGGCCGTGACCTATGTGCGCGACGTCGAAGAATCCAAGGCGCTGTCGGCCAACCGCTATCCCAAGGTCATCATCTCGGCCAGCGGCATGGCCACCGGCGGCCGGGTGCTGCACCATATCGCCGCCTTCGGCAGCGACCATCGCAATACCCTGCTTTTCTCCGGCTTCCAGGCCGCCGGCACGCGCGGCCGCAAGCTGCTCAATGGCGCGACTGAAACCAAGATCTACGGCCAGTGGACGCCCATCAATGCCGAGATCGCCGAACTGCCCATGCTGTCGGCGCATGCCGACAGCGACGAACTGATGCGCTGGCTGTCCGGCTTCCAGGAAGCGCCACGCCGGGTCTTCATCGTCCATGGCGAACCCGAGGCCTCCGAAGCGCTGCGCGAACGCATCGAGCGCGAACTCAGCTGGCATGTCACCGTCCCGCTGCAGGACCAGAGGTACGAGCTGTGAGCAGCGTGCCGGAACTGAAGCCGCCCGCGCTGCGCGCCACGCGCATGCGCCTGCACGCGCAGCATCAGCCGATAGCGCTGATGCGCGCGGACTGCCACGTCTGCCGTTCCGAAGGTTTGGCGTCGCGTTCGCAAGTGCTGATCACCTCGAACGGCCACGAAGTACAGGCCCAGCTCTACCAGATCGACAGCGACCTGCTCGCGCTCGACGAGGTGGCGCTGTCCGAGGAAGCCTGGGACGCGCTGGACATACGCGACGGCGACAGCGTGCAGGTCCGCCACCCGCCGGTGCTGGAGTCCCTGGCCGGCGTGCGCCAGCGCATCTATGGCCGCCGCCTGGGCGAAGAGGATCTTGCCGCCATTGTCCGCGACGTGGTGCGCGGCCGCTACACCGACGTGCACCTGTCGGCCTTTCTCACCGCCACGGCCACGCTGCCGCTGAGCGTCGACGAGACCATCTTCCTGACCAAAGCCATGGTCGAAGTCGGCGACCGCCTGAGCTGGCAGGCGCCGATCGTGGTGGACAAGCATTGCGTGGGAGGCCTGCCCGGCAACCGCACCACCCCGCTGGTGGTCGCCATCGCCGCGGCCAACGGCTTGGTCATGCCCAAGACCTCGTCGCGCGCGATCACTTCGCCGGCGGGCACGGCCGACACCATGGAAATGCTGGCGCCGGTGGACCTGGGCATCGAGCAGCTGCAACGGGTGGTCCAGGCCGAGGGCGGCTGCATCGCCTGGGGCGGCGCCATGCACCTGAGCCCGGCCGACAACATCTTCGTGCGGGTGGAACGCGAACTGGACATCGACACCGAGGGCCAGCTGATCGCCTCGGTGCTATCCAAGAAGATCGCCGCCGGGGCGACGCATGTGGTGATCGACATCCCCGTCGGGCCCACCGCCAAGGTCCGCAGCCGCGAGGCTGCGGAACGCCTTGCCGGCCACCTGATAGAAACCGCCGCGCATTTCGGCCTGACCCTGCGCTGCCTGTATACCGACGGCAGCCAGCCCGTCGGCCGCGGCATCGGCCCCGCGCTGGAAGCCCGCGACGTGCTGGCCGTGCTGCGCAACGACGCCGATCAGCCGCAGGACCTGCGCGAACGCGCCGCTCTGGTTGCGGGCGCCGTGCTCGAAATCGGCGGCGCGGCGCCGCCCGGGCAAGGCATTGCGCTGGCGCTACGGACCCTGGACAGCGGCCAGGCCTGGGAGAAGTTCGCCCGCATCTGCGCCGCCCAGGGCGGCCTGCGCGAACCGCCGCAGGCCGCGCACGTCGAACCTCTGGTCGCGTTGCAAGCCGGCCGCGTGACCCATATCGACAACCGCAAGCTGTCGCGCCTGGCCAAGCTGGCCGGCGCGCCGGAACGGCCTGCAGCCGGCGTGTCGCTGCACGCGCGGTTGGGCGATGAAGTCGCGCGCGGACAGCCCTGGCTCTATCTCCATGCGCAGACCCGCAGCGAAATGGCCTATGCCCTGGAGTATGCGCGGCACGCCGGGGATATCGTGACCATCGAAGCCTGAAGCGGGCGGCAGCGCCGCCCGCCGTTCAGCCGCCCGCCTAGAACTCCATCGAGGCAGACAGCATGAAGGTGCGCGGCGCGCCCAGCGCCAGGCTCGACAACTGCGGCATGCCCCAATAGGCCTTGTTCGTCAGATTGTTGATGGCGGCTCGCAGCACGATCGGGCGCTCAGCCACCTTGGTGGCGTAGCGCGCGCCTACGTCGTAGGTGGTGCGTCCCGCCACCGATAGCGAATTGTCGGCGCTGATGTACTGTTTGGACACGGCGGTTGCATTGGCCGTCAACGTCAGTCCCTGCACCGCCGGCACATCCCATTCCACGCCCAGCTTGCCCTGGAGCTTGGGAACACCGGTCGCCTGCTTGCCCTCGTTGGCGGCGATGGCGGTCTTCGTAACCTTGGGGTCGATGTACGCCACACCGCCCATCAGGCGCACACCACGCATCGGTTCGCCGAAAAAGCCCCACTCCACGCCCTGGTTGCGCTGTTCGCCGCCGAACGAGAAGACGTTGGTGACGGGGTCCGTATAGCTGCTGGGCCGCTTTATCTCGAACAGGCTCACGGTATGGGTGAAATCCCCCAGATCGACCTTGACGCCGACTTCCGTCTGCTTGGTCTTGTAGGGCGGGAACACCTGTCCCGCGTTGGCGGCGGTGACCGGCGCGGTCTGGCCCTTGCTCAAGCCTTCGATGTAATTGGCGTATACCGAAACGTTGTCGGTCGCCCTGATCAGCAGCGCGGCGGCGGGCGTCGTGGCGCTGGCGTCATAGCGGCTGGTCCGCGCCCCGGTCGTGACGCTGTAGCTGTCGGTGCGCACTTCCTGCCGCCGCGCGCCCAGCGTCAGCTGCACCCGGTCCTCTGCGAAGGACAAGGTATCCGCCAGGCCGTAGCTCACCAGACGCGTCTTGCTGTGCAGGATCGGCGGCCAACTGGTATCGGGGGCCGGCCCCCACACAGGGTGGTAGATGTTGGTGACCCAGTCCGCCCCCGGCACCGTTCTGCGGCCGTAGTCCCGTTGGTTGTCCGAGTAGTACGTGGCATTCAACACCCACTGGTGCTTGATGCCGCCGGTCTGCAATTTGCCGCGCAAACCGGCTTCTCCGGACGTCTTTTTCACGTTCATGTTCAATTGGCCCATCGAGGTGCGATAGTCCCCCGCCTCATTGAACACCTGCGCCACCATGGCGCCGTTGTAGGTGTACTCGGACCGGCTGGTGCCGATGGCGGCGTAAGCCATCAGGTTATCGCTGACATCGAATTCGCCGCGGATCATGGCTGCCTTGTCCTGGTTCTTCACATAGGCCCAGTCCGGATTCAACAGGGTTTCAGGCTTGGGCGGCTTGGGCACGCCTATGCCAGGCGCCAGATTGATCCCTCGGGTCACGCCGTCCACACGCTCATCGCTGTCATACATGTCGATGGAAACGCGCGCGCGTTCCCCGCGCCAATCCAGGCCCAGCGCGGCCAGCTGCGCCTTTTTCTTCTGGTTGTCGACCGGGCCGTCGCCGTCCCTATACACACCATTGAAGCGCAGGCCGAACTGCTGGTTCTCGCCGAAGCGCCGTCCCAGGTCTATGTGCCCGCCGAACTGCGAGTCCGACATGTAGGTCGCCGTCAGGCGCGTCAGGGGATCGGCGCCCGCGCGCTTGGGCACCAGGTTGACGGTACCGCCGACGGAACCGCCTGGCGGCATGCCGTTGAGCAAGGCGGACGGACCTTTCAGGACTTCGATGCGCTCGAACATTTCCGGCGTGGTCCGGTAGTACGGCGCCATGCCGAACAGTCCGCCAAACGAAATATCGGTAGTGCTGGAGCTGAAGCCGCGGATCGAGTAGTTTTCGCTCCAGGCGCCGGTCACGCCGTTGCTGAACACCGAAGGATCGGTCCGGGCGATTACGTCGGTGATGTCCTGCGCCTGCAAGTCCTCGATGTACTTTTCCGTGTAGCTGATGACGGAAAATGGCGTCTCCATCGAATCCTTGTCGCCTAGAAAGCCCACGCGGCCGCCGTAGGTCACCTGTCCGCCGGCATAGGGCGCGGCGGGCGCTTCGGCCTGGCCCGTGACAGTCACTGCCGGCAGTGTTTTCACTCCTGCCTCGGCCGCCTGCTGGGCCCACGCCGGCGATGCCGCGCCGACGCTCAGTCCGAGCAGCGCCGCGGCGAGATGGTTGAGGGAAAAGCCAGAATGCGCGTGCCGCACCCGCGATGGCAGGCGTGCGGCGCGGCCGCTATGGCGACGTTTGCTCATGAAGTGCTCCGTTCGGTTGAGCTTGGGGCCGCCTGCGAAATAAGGCGACTGGGAATCATTTACATATGGACCGGCAATTTCCCCCGATCCCCGGACTGCATCAGTTCTGATAGGCCTTGAGAACGTCGTCGATCATGAGCGCCAGCGACTGTGCGCTGGCAGCCATGACGTACCAGGCTTGCGCATCGGCGAAGACCACGCGGCCGTTCTGCCAGGCGGCGGTCTGGCGCAAGAGCGGATTGCTCAAGCTCTCGGCGTTCAGCGTTGGCCGGCGCTCCATCACGGCAGTGCGATCCACCACGTAGATGATGTCGGGGTTGGCCTGCTGGATGAATTCGCTGGATATCGGCTGGCCATGCAGGCCGGCCTCCGCGTCGGGACTCGCAGGCTTCACGCCCAGGGCCCTGAAGATGAAGCCGTAGCGCGACTGGACGCCGAAGGAACTGAAGGCGCCGTTGTTGTGCAGCACAATGAGCGCTCTTTCGGGGCGGTCCTGGATGAGGCGCTTCGCCTCCTGAACCTTGGCGTCCAGCGCGGCGGCCTTGTCGCGGGCCAGGCTTTCCTTCTCGAAGATCCGTCCCAGCGTGATGAGGTGATCCTTGATGATCTCGATGTGATTGGCTTCGCTGTCGCGGTAGTCCACGTCGAAGTGGATCGTCGGCGCGATCTCGCTTAGCTCCTTGTAGTGGTTCGCCTGCAGCGAGGTGATCAGGATCAGGTCAGGCTTGGCCGCGTGCACCCGTTCCAGATTGGGCTGGACGATCGCGCCCGTGTCCTGCACATCCGCGGCGTTCTTGTATTTCTCCAGAAAGTGAGGCACGAAGTCCTTCGGCATGCCGGCGACCGGAACGCCCAGCTGATCCAGGAAATCCACCTCGTTCATGTCCAGCGCGACCACGCGCTGCGGCAGCTTGCCGATCACCGTGGTTCCCAGCTTGTGCTGCACAGCGACGGGTTGGTATGCCCGTTGCGCCGCGGGGCTGGTGGCGGCCGGCTGCGCCGCCTTGGACGATTCCGCCGCCTCCTGCCCGCAGCCCTGCATCACGGCCGTCGTGGCGGCCAGCAAGGCAAGCGCCCATGCCCTGCGCCCGTGCTTGAGGATCATTTCATTTCTCCTGATGGATTGAAGTAGTTGCACAGGCGTCCGCGTGCGCCTTGCGTGATCTCGAAGTCCAGCCCATAAAGTTCCCGCAACCGGTCCTCGGTCACGACTTCGGGCACGCTGCCGGCGCAATGCACCGCCCCGGCCTTCATTGCAACGATGTGGTCGGAATAGCTGGCCGCAAAGTTGATGTCGTGCACCACCAGGATCACGGTGCGGCCGTGCTCGTCGCACAGGCGGCGCAACGCGCGCATGATCTGGACTGCATGTTTGATGTCGAGGTTGTTGAGCGGTTCATCCAGCAGCAGGCAGTCCGTCTGCTGGGCGACCGTCATGGCCAGGAACGCCATCTGGCGCTGCCCGCCGCTGAGTTCGTCGAGATAGGCCGCGCGTAGCGGCTCCAGCGAGAGGAACGCAATCGCCTCGCCGATCACGCGGTGGTCTTCCTGCGTCAACGCGCCGCGGCTATATGGGAACCGCCCGAAGGCGACGAGATCCTCCACCGTCAGGCGCAGATTGAAATCGGGCGATTGACGCAACGTGGCCACGCGCTTGGCGTAATCGCCGATACGGATACCCGATGCCCTGGCGCCCTCGATCAGGATCTCGCCCTCGCTCGGTTCCAGCAGCCGCCCTGCCATCATCAGCAAGGTGGTCTTGCCCGCGCCATTGGGGCCGATGAGCGAGGTCATCCGCCCGGCGGGGAACTGCAAGCAGACATCGCGCAGCACCGTCTTCGGGCCATAGCTCTTCGAGAGATTCTTGATCGTGATCATGCGGTGCCTCGCGAGCGCGCCATCAGCGCCAGGAACCAGGCGCCGCAAACCAGGTTGACCAGGATGCCGACGCTGGTCCGGTAGTTGAAGAGATGTTCGACCGCAAGCTGCGCCAGGATGAAAATGCCGACCGCGATAGCGCAACCGGCCGACAGCGTGGCGCGGTGCCGGCGCGTGCGCGTCAGGGCATAGGCGGTGTTGGCGACGAAGATGCCCATGAAGGCGGTGGGTCCCAGCAGACTGGTCGACACCGCGACCAGCACCGCAATCAGCGCCAGATGCAGCCGCAAGACGCGCTGATAATCCACGCCCAGGGAGATGGCCTGATCGCGTCCCAGCGAGATCACGTCCAGCGCCGGCAACGTCTTGACTCCAGCCAGGCACACGCCCGCGACGACGATCGCGGAAACCAGCAACTGGCCCGGCTCCGCCTTGTTGAAGGAAGCCTGGGTGAAGCCGAGCAGAATGGAGAATTCGCCAGGACTGGTCTTCAATTGCACGAATTGCGTGAAGGTGCCGATCACCATCGTCAGCACCAGCCCCACCAGCAGCAGGAAGTACACGTTCTGCCTGCCATCGCGGAACAGCCAGCGGTGGATGATCCACGAATAGCCCAGCATCAGCAGCACGGACAGGAAGAAGTTGCCGTTTGCGCCCAGCAGGACCAGGCTCTGCGCCCCCATGGCCAGGACCATCAGGGATTGCAGCAACAGGTAGACGGCTTCGTAGCCCATGATGGCCGGCGTCAGGATCCGGTTGCCGGTGATGGTCTGGAACACGATGGAAGACCATGCGATGCAGATCCCGCCGATGAGCATGGCCGCAAGCCGGGCAAGCCGCTTGGGAATGATGTAGTCGAAGTCCAGGTTGGAACGGAACAGCAGGAAAGCCAGGGCCAATGCGATGACCGTCACCCATGCCGCCTGCCGGGGAACCGCGCGCATCACCGGTGCCTCCAGAAGATCAGCATAAGGAACAGGATGCCGCCCACGCCGCCCGCGGTCAGTCCGATAGGCACCTCGAACGGATAGATCAGAAGGCGGCCCAGGATGTCGCAGGCCAGCAGCAGCGTCGCGCCTCCCAGCGCGACGACGGGCAAGGTGCGACCCAGGTTGTCGCCGTAGCGCAGCGCGACCAGATTGGGGATGACCAGCCCCACAAAGGGAATAGCCCCAACGGTAATGACCGTGGCGGACACGGTGACGGCCACCAGGATCAGCCCCAGCGCCACGGTGGCCCGATAGTTCAGGCCCAGGCTCGCCGCCATGCCTTCGCCCATGCCCAGGACGGTGAAGCGGTGCGCGTACAGATAGGTCAACACGACGATCGGCAGGATCAGGTAGATGATCTCGTAGTTGCCCTGCACGATCTTGGAAAAGTCGCCCAACATCCAGCCCTGCATGCTCTGCATGATGTTGTTGCGATACGCGTAGAACTCCGCCAGGGCGCTCAGCACGCCGCCATACATCAGGCCGATCACGGGCACGAGCACCGTATTCTTGAACTTGATGCGGCGGACGACTGCGACGAAGAGCAGGCTGGCCGCGAAGCAGAAGCCCAGCGCAAACAGCATCCGCGCCGCCGGCCCGGCGGCAGGCATCGACAGCATCGACACCAGGATGCCCAGCTTGGCGGCATCCAGTCCGCCCGACGTGGCGGGCTCGACGAACTTGTTGCGCACGATGTGCTGCAGGATCACGCCGCAGACGGCCAGCCCGATGCCCGTCAGCACCAGCGCCGCCAGGCGCGGCAGCCGGCTTGCGGTCAAGGTGAGCCAGGCATCGCCCGACAGCGAGTACAGCTGCGGCCAGGCGATCTGGCGCGCGCCCACCAGCAGCGACGCGCCGCAAAGCACGATGAACAGGCCGACCAGGCTGGCACGCATCAGGCGTGCGCCCCTGCAATGCGCCAGCCGCGGGCAGCCTTGCGCTGATCCAGGAACTGCGCGTACCGCCCCTGGCTCTCACGCAGCGCTGCGGGCGTGCCTTGCTCGGCGATCCGTCCGTCCTCCATCACCACGATCTGGTCGGCCATCGCCACGGTGGAAAGCTGGTGCGCGATCACCACCAGCGTGCGCTTCCCGCGCAGCCGCGCCAGCGTCCCGGTGATGATGGCCTGGTTCTCCGCGTCCAGCGCCGCGGTCGCCTCGTCCACCAGCATGATGGGCGCAGGGTTGAGCAGCGCGCGGGCGACGGCGATGCGTTGGCGTTCGCCGCCGGACAGCCGCGCGCCGCCCTCGCCTACCGGTGTGTCCAGCCCTTGCGGCAGGCGCGCGGCGATGCCGTCCACGCCGGCCTGTTTGGCGACATCCATCAACTCGGCATCGCTGCAGCCCGGCCTGCCGGCGCGGATGTTTTCGGCGATGGATCCCGTGAACAGATAGTTGTCCTGGAAGACCTGGCTGATCTGGCCGGCCAGCCTCAAGCTGGAAATCTGCCGCACGTCCACGCCGCCGACCAGCACGCCGCCCTGGTTCACGTCGAAGAAACGCGCAATCAGCCGCGCCAGCGTGGTCTTGCCGGAGCCGGACGCGCCAACCAGGGCAACCATGCTGCCCGGTTCGATACGCAGATTCACACCTTGCAGCACCTCGGGCGCGTGATCCGCGTAGCGGAAATGCACATTGCGCAATTCGATCGAAGCATCGCGCGGTTCCTGCGGCGCATCGGACTCCGGCAGCGGCGGGACGGCATACAGCGCTTCGATGGCGTCGAGTTGCCCGCGCGCACCGCGCAGCACCTCCCCATAGCCGACCACCTCCAGCAACGCATCGATATAGCGGACCGCAAGCATCAGCGCGACGATCGCGGCCACGATCTGTCCGGTTGCCAGCGGGTTGCCCAGGATGCCGTCGAGCCACCAGGCTGAGGCGGCCAGCAGGACGGCAAAGACGGCCTGCACGGCCCAGACGTTGAGAACGGCCGCCCCGGCCGACAGCCAGATCACCCGCGCCCCGGACGCGCGCTGTTGTTCCACTGCCTGTTCGAGCAGTCGCGTGCCTCCGCCAGCTCCGTTGAACGCGCGCAGCACCGACTGGGCCTGCGCGAATTCGACCATGCGCTGGCTGGCATCGGCAAAGCGCTGCTGGAAAGCCTCATCCGCGCGCCGCGCCAGTCTTGCCGTGAGCGCCAGCAAGCCTGCCAGCAACGGCAGCGCCGCCAATGCGATCAGGCCCAACAGCCAGTGCTGCGCAAACAGTGCGACGACGAGCACCGCTGGCGTCACCACGCCGGCGATGACGGGCGTGAAGACATGCGCGGGGAGCTGGGCCACAGACATCATGCCTTGCGTGACGACGTGCCCGAGACGGGCCGTATTCTGCGGCGTGAACCAACCCACGGGCAGGCTGGCCACATGGTCGCCGAGGCGATGGCGGGCGTCTTGCAGGATGGCGACGCCCACGCGCACGCCGGCCCGCTCCACATGGCGCCGCAGGCCCCAGCAGACCGCTACCCCGGCCAGCAGCGCGGCCAGCCACGGGGCGGCAGCCTTCACGTCCGCTTCAAGCAGATGCGTGAGCAGCGGCGCCAGCGCGGTAATGGTCAGCCCGCAAAGCACTCCATAGGCCACGGCCATCCAGCCGTAGCGGCGCAGGACAGGCGCGTCCTGGCCCAGCAACAGCATGAAGGTCTTCAGCATGCGGCCACCTCTTTGTCATCGGAGTTTTCGTAGCCGCCCTGCGCCCACAGCCGGGCATAACTGCCGCCTTGCGCCAGCAACTGCTCATGCCGGCCTTGTTCGACGACGGCGCCGTCCTCGACGACCAGAATGCGGTCGGCGTGCATCACCGTATCCAGCCGGTGCGCGATCACCATCACCGTGCGCCCCCGGGCGAAGCGCGACAACGCGCCCTGGACCGCCGCCTCGTTGCCGGCGTCGGCCGCCGCCGTGGCCTCGTCCAGCACCAGCACGGGAGGATCCAGCAGCACGGCGCGCGCAATGCTGGCGCGCTGGAGTTCGCCGCCGGAAAGCTGCGCGTCCTCGCCGATCACCGAATCGTAGCCGCGCGGCAGCGCCAGGATGCGCTCATGGATATTGGCGGTGCGGGCGGCGTCCTCGATCTCTTGCAGGGTCGCGGAGGGCCGGCCCAGCGCGATGTTGTCGCGCACGCTGGCATGGATCAGGCGCACTTCCTGCAATACGAAGCCCACGCGCCGGTAGAGCTGCGCGCTCGCGATCCGCCTGAGATCGGCGCCGCCCAGCGTGATGCGCCCTTCGTCGGGGTCGAAGAATCGCAGCAGCAGCCGCGCCAGCGTGGACTTGCCCGCGCCCGAGGGCCCGACGATGGCGGTGACCGTGCCGGGTTCCAGCGTGAAGCTGATGCCCGACAGGGTCCGGCGCTCCCCGCCATAGGAATAGCCCACGCTCTCGAACCGGACTTCATGGCCCTCGGGGATTTGTTCCTGGCCGGGCGCCAGCGGTTCCAGCACCGGCGTCTCCAGCAGCGCCTGCACGCGCTGCGCGGCGCCCGCGGCGCTGCCCAGATCGTGCAGCAGCGTATGCAGCAACAGCACCGGCGCGCATATTCCCGGCGCCACCAGCGCGAACGGCAGCACATCCACCGGCGCCATCCAGTCCAACCCGACGAACAAGGCGCCAAAACCCAGCACCACGCCCAGCACCGTGACCGGCGCGATCATTGCATGGGCATGCGCCATCGCCGCCACCAGCGGACGGGTAAAACTGGCAAACGCCTCGGCGAAGGCGTCGACGGCCTCGCGATAGCCGCGATGCGCCTTGCCTGCATCGCCGAATGCCTTGACCACGGGGATGCCGCCGACGAACTCGACCGTTGCGCCATTGAGGCGCCCAAGCCGCTCGACGAATTCCTGCATGTTCGCCCCGCCGGCCTTCATGGCCCGGCGCAGAAACAGGAAGAAGCCGGGGAACGGCAGCAACGCCGCCAACGCCATGCGCCAGTCCTGCGCGAACAGGTAGATGACCGAAATCGCAATAGCGCCCGCGGCGCGTCCCACCGCCGTGTAGAAATGCGCGGCCAGGCTGTGCAGCGTGCCGATGTCGTCCTGCATCGCCTGCTTGACCTCGCCCGACGCCCTGCTGGTGAACCAGCCCAGCGGCACCTGCGACAGCCGCTGCGCGGCGGCCAGGCGCAGTCGATGCGTAAGGCGGTTATCGGCCAGATGAGCCGTCAATTCGCCGGCCGAGATCAGCGCCATGCCGGCGAACATGCACGCCAGGCTGGCGACGACAGTCCACCAGATTCCTGGCCAGGCTTGAGCGGTCGCGGAAGGCTCGGCGCCAGCGAGGACGATACGGGCAATGTGCGCGATCCCCGCCAGCGGCACCAGGGTAAGCATGGTGCCCACCGCGGCCAGCGCTGCGGCGGCCATCAATTGCCCGCGTACGGGGGCCAGCACCAAGCCTAGCGGACCGGGTTTCCCAGGCTTGGCCGCGGCTGCTCCTGAACTGCTCATGAAATCGACTTACCCAGATGTTGGTGATAATTATTTGCATCACTATAAACTAAATTCTCGAATTAGTTTCATGTCAATAAACTAAATAAATCGGGCCGGGTTAAAGTGAAGGCTGAATGACGCCAAGGAACCAGGAACAGCCATGACACCGCCAGAGCGCCGACCAGCGCGGGGACGCCCTCCCACCATCACCCGGGAGCGGATTGCCGACGCCGGCATAGCGATGGGCCTGCCGAACATCACCTTCGTCGGGCTCGCGGCGGCACTGGGCGTCAGCCATATGGCGCTGTACAAGCACGTGCCCAGCCTGGAGGAACTCAAGCGCCTGGTCGCCGAGGAGATCTTCAAGCGCTGGCAGATACCGCAAGCCTGTAGCAACGACCGCGGCGAACTGAAGGAATACCTGACCACTTTCGCCGCGTCCGTGCGCGAGTTCGTCAAGGCGCACCCAGGCGTCACGCCCTACGTGATCCGCAGGCTGGCTGCGACGCCTTCCATGCTCGCCAAGATCGACGAACAACAGCGACACATCGCCAAGGCCTACGGAATTTCCAGGGAACAGTCCCGCATCCTGCTGGCGACGGTGGCCTTCCACGGTATGGCGGTGGCCGACACGGTGTATTCGGTCGCCGGGCTGGAGCCGATCGTGGAGGCGGAACGCGCGGCGGAAGAATCCGAGATGGAAGTGGAACTGGACCAAGGCATGCAGGCGCTGATCATCGGCCTGCTCGCCATGCTGGATAACGGCCCCCCGCGGTCCGACGCCGCCGCGCCCAAGAAGCGCGTCCCCGGACAGGAAAGAAAGCCGTCCAAGGGCTGAGGGCCGGCCGCGCGGCCCATTGCCGGAATGGCAATCCCGCTACGCAATCGGCCATTTCGGCAGCCTGGCCTTGCGGTACGGCAAGCTGCTCCAGTCCGGACTGGCGGAACCGGGCGCGGCCACGTACAACACCGCCTTGGCCAAGGGCGCGTACCTGGCGTGGAAGTGGTGCGCGGACTTCACCACGATCAGGCGCTGCGCCGTCAGGTCGCAGCCCAGCTGGGTAAAGAGGTCCGTGTGATAGGCCTGTGTACGCAGCGAGACCAGGACGACCAGGATGCCGTCCACGTCGACCAGCGCGCAGTCGCCCAAGGCGATGCGGGTGTTGGAGTTACCCGTCATGTACATGTCCGCATGCGTCGCCACGACCCGGCAGCGCGCGTCCACGGGGCTGCCGGACAACGGACCGACCTTGCCGCCGATACGCAGGTCCAGCACCGCGCCGGGGCCAGCGTCGAACGCAATGCGCGCCGCAACCGGATCCCACAAGGGACCGATGGCGGCATTGCGTATGCCGCGCTCGCGCATCCTGACCAGCAGATAAGTGGAGTCTCCGGCTGCGCCGCTGCCGGGATTGTCCGAACGGTCGGCCAATACGATCGGCCCGTCGCCATGGGCCAGCGCTTCATCCAGCGCCTGGTCCACGTTGCGGTAGGGCACCATGAGCTGCTCGCGCATGCCGATGAGTTCATCGGCCAGGCGGCGCGCCAGCGCTTGCGCGGCGCAAGCGTCGCCATCGGCGTAGACCAGCACCTTGGTGCCCATTTCCGGCACGTCGCCGGTGGCGAAGCCCTGCGCCGCCGAGATCGACAGGATGCCGTCGCGGCCTTCCAGCGCCTTGATGCGGCTGACGAAGCCCTGCGCCGGTTCGCGGGTGGTGTGCATGGGCACGATCATGTCGCAGTCGATCAACGCC
>PJUE01000081.1_pt1 | contig 136918 bp, 130 predicted proteins | sample 1512171 | NCBI WGS metagenome assembly PJUE01 (sample SAMN08177674, study PRJNA422409) | Feces metagenome, whole genome shotgun sequencing project. | isolation source: Chicken feces (3) enriched on wood chips: alkali lignin treatment | host: Gallus gallus | place: USA: Madison | collected 2015-01-15
CCCAACAAGACCGTTTATGCCCCGAAGGAAATCCCCGTGGGACGGAAATGCAGTCTGGCAACTGTTGAACCTGCTCATGCCGACATACGCGACACGCAACATGAAGTAAGCAACAGCAACACAGCGAATATCGCTAGAGCCTAAGCGCGAGAGGCAGGAGCACTGTTGCTTGAAGTTGACAGGGGTTTCCTTACGAACTGTTAGGCGGCTACGGGCTGCCGAGCTGGAAGTCGAATGGAACCTTTCGTGTTCGGGAATCTGAATTCGCCGAGTAGCGCCACTTTGCCACCGCGGATTGCGCGACGCTAGGCCAAGCTGAGTGGCCAGATGATGAAAGTACCGTGGAGGAACGAACTGAACCGTCCGGATCGATCTGCAGCTCCAGCACAACTGCGCCACCACGCAGCTCTGTAATTCGAGGTGCTTCTGGCGCCGGGCAATAGATGAGCTCTGGGTCTGACGACATGCACGAGTTGTGGGGTGTGGCAGCACCCGCCGCCAATGAAAAGAACAACCAGTGGAAGTTCATAGCCGCCTAACACTCATTAGACCGCCTAAAGGCGGCGTAGCGCCAAGTATGCAGCGTTGATGACAGGATGTCCTTCTTCTTGAATCGTATAAAAATCAGATGGATAGGTGGATTTTCCGAGATGGCTTTGCGGCTAACGGTGCATCGTTATGCGGCAAGTAAGCGGTCATAAGAATCGAAGCCGCCAATCAGCGGTGTAACACCGCCCTGGGGTACGTTCCCAGGAAGCTCCGAAGACTCGAGCTTTCAACAGAAAGGGCGCCATTGGCGCCCTTTCCGGTTGATCGTTGAAGCCTGGTGCGGCTTACCCAGCCTTGGCAGGTGCCGGCTGCGCAGCCGGTGCCGCTGCCTGCCAGCCACACATCTGGCCTTCGTTCTGCTGCTTCAGCCATTCCTGCAGCGGTGCGAAGTATTCCAGCATCGGGCCGGCGTCGAGCTTCTCGGTGCCGGTCAGTTCCTTCAACGTGGCCTGCCACGGCTGGCTGGAGCCCTTGCTCAGCATGGCCCAGAACTTCTGCCCGGCTTCCTTGTTGCCGTAGAAGCTGCACTCGTTGAGCGGGCCGGTGTAGCCGGACGCGTCGCACAGGCCCTTGTAGAACTGGTACTGCAGGATGCGCGCCAGGAAGTAGCGCAGGTACGGGGTGTTGCCCGGCACGTGGTACTTGGCACCGGCGTCGAAGAACTCTTCGCCGCGTGCGCTGGCCGGGGCCACGCCCTGGTACTGCGCCTTCAGTTCCCACCACTTCTGGTTGTACTGGTCCGGCTTGATCGAGCCGTCGAACACGCCCCAGCGCCAGCGGTCGATCATCAGCCCGAACGGCAGGAACGACACGCCCGACATCGCCATGCGCATCTGCGCATTGATGGTGGCTTCGCGGCTTTCCTGCTGCGCGCCGACCAGGCCGATCGAGTTGAGGTACTTGGGCGTCATCGCCAGCACGATGGTGTCGCCGATGGCTTCGTGGAAGCCGTCGTTGGCACCGCCCTGGAACAACGGCGGCAGCGGGTTGTAGGCCAGGTCGTAATAGATGTGGCCCAGCTCGTGGTAGATGGTGGTGAAGTTTTCTTCGTTCGGGGTGATGCACATCTTGGTGCGCACGTCCGGGCCGACATCCTTGCCGTCGCCGCCCATGTTCATGTCCCAGGCGCTGGCGTGGCAGACCACGTTGCGGTCCAGCGGCTTGATGAACTGGGTGTTCTGCCAGTAGCTCTCCGGCAGCTTGGGCATGCCCAGCGAAACATAGAAGTCCTGCGCGCGCTCGGTCATCTGCCGGGCGGTGACCAGCTCGGCCTCACGCTGTGCCTTGAAGCGGCTTGCCGGATCGCTGCCGCCAGCCTTGGCCAGGGCGGCACTGAGGTTGGTCTGGTACTGCTTTTCCAGCGCGGCGGTGATGTCCAGGCTGCCTGCGTTCGGGTACGGCGCGGTCATGTCCCACAGGTTGCTCCAGTCCTGCTGCCACATGTTGCCGGTCAGGTGCGCGGCAATCATGCCGCCGCCGACTTCGGCCTTGTCCTTGCCGTATTCCTTGTCCAGCTTGGCGCGGGTATAGCAATGCACCTGTTCGTACAGCGGCTTGACCTGCTCCCACAGGCGGTCGGTTTCCGGGCCCACCTGGTCGGCCGGCATGTCGTAGCCGCTGCGCCACATCTGGCCGGCATCGGTATAGCCCAGTTCGCGGGCGCCTTCGTTGACCAGTTCGACGAAGCGCTGGTAGTTGGCGCGTGACGGCACGGCGGTGGACTGCCAGCCCTGCCAGGCGTCGAGCTGCTTGTCGTAGTCGCGCGAGGTGGCCAGCACCTTCTCAAGGTCGCCCAGCTGGCGGCAGTTCTTGTTGTCGCCTTCGCCCACGCAGTAGGTGCCGGCGCCGTAATCGCCTTCCAGCTTGGTGGCGATGCCGGCCAGCTCGGCCAGCTTCTGCGGGTCGCGCGGGGCGGGCATCGAGGTCATCAGCTTGAGCAGGCTGATGGCGCGCTTGGTGTCTTCGCTCATCGGCTGGCCGTCGTACTTGTTGGCCTGCTCGATCCAGCCATTGAGCACGGTCAGCCAGCGCTCGTTGGCCTTGGCCGCCACGCGTGCCGAATCGTCATTGATATAGGTGGACGACAGCCACTGGGCCGAGGTCATTTCCGGGTACATGGCCTTGTATTCGGCATTGACCCGGGCGATGAACTGGTCGGCGCTTTCGGCCGGTGCGGCCTGGGTGGTGGCCGGCTTGGCGGCGTCGGTGGCGGCGTCCTTTTTACAGGCAGCCAACGAGAGCACGGCCACGCCAACGGCGGCGGCCAGGACCAAATGACGATTCTTCACAGCAAACCCCGGTTTGTAAGTACCGGCGAAGGCTAGTGGGGCGGCGGCTGGGCCGCAAGTGGACAAAGGGATGCACTCAGGTAGTGCCGAGCCATGCTCGGCAGGGGCGTTACCGGTAGAGCCTCTGCCGAGCATGGCTCGGCACTACGGTGGGGTTGTGGGGAGGGCCTCTGCCGAGCATGGCTCGGCACTACGGTGGGGTTGTGGGGAAAGCCTCTGCCGAGCATGGCTCGGCACTACATACGACCTTATGTGCAGGGGGCGAACAGGTCCCGCGACCGGTCATACACCGAGGTCTGCACCTGCATCAGGCCCAGTACCGAGGGGAACAGGTTGTCCTGGTCGGTGCGCTGGGCAGCGCGCTGGCGCAGGCAGCTGGTATCCAGACCGCGGTCGCTGGCAAAGCCGGGCGAGAACCACATCACCATCGGTACTCGGGTCTGCTCCTCCGGTGCGATCGCATACGGAACACCATGCAGGTACAGGCCCTTCTCACCCAATGATTCGCCATGGTCGGACAGGTAGATCATGGCGGTGTCGTAGTCCTCCAGGCCGCGTAGCGTGGCAATGGTGCGGCTCAGGAAATGGTCGGTGTAACGGATGGAGTTGTCGTAGCTGTTGACGATGTCCTGGCGGCTGCACTTGCCCAGGTCCGCAGTGTCGCAGGTGGGCGCGAACTGGCGGAACTGCGCTGGGTAGCGCTGGAAATAGCTGGGGCCGTGGTTGCCAAGCTGGTGCAGCACGACCACCCGGTCGCCCGGTTTGGCGCGGACCTGCGTGGCCAGGTTGTCCAGCAGGATCTCATCCATGCAGCGGCCGTCGGCGCACAGGCCAGGCTTGGTGGCATCGTCCAGGCGCTCGATTGCCAGCCCGTCGCAGACACCCTTGCAGCCGGACTGGTTGTCCCGCCACAAGGTGCTGATGCCAGCATGCTCCAGCACGTGCAGCAATGACTGGTGGCCGCGGATCTTCTTCTCGTCATAGTCGTGGCGACCAAACGGCGAGAACATGCACGGCAGCGATACCTCGGTGCTGGTGCCGCAGGAATGCATGTCGGGGAAATTGATCACGCTGGTCTGTGCCAGCTCCGGGGTGGTTTGGCGCGCGTATCCGTTCAAGCCCCAGTTCTGGCCGCGAACGGTTTCACCCACCACCAGCACCAGCAGGCGCGGCTTGCTGCTGGCGGCGCGGGGCATGGCTTTGGCGTCCGTGCCCAGCGGCAGCTTGGGCTGCTTGGTCATCGGGCTGGAGCTGGAAAAATTCTGCTTCAGCGCGATCAGGTAGTTCACCGGCGTGGCCAGGTAGCGCACTTCGCGGTGGTTGCGCATCAACGCCGAAACATTCTGGAAGGACAGCATGGTGCCGGCACCGCCGGCCACCAGCACCGCCACCAGGAAAGCCAGGCGCCACAACAGGGTACGGCCCCAGCTGCGCTTGCGCAGGCGTACGCGCCACAACAGCAGGGTGGGCAACAGGCCGTAGCCGAGCAGCGGCAGCAGCAGCGCTGGCGTCATCAGCTCACGCGACTCCTTGTGGTCCGTGGCCAGCACGTTGCGCAGCATGTCAGCGTCCAGGTAGACGTTGTAGCTGTTCATGTAGTGCGTGGCAAAAGCCGTGGTGATGAACAGCAAGGTCAGCAGCACCTTGGCATTCCAGCGCCAGATCAGTAGCCCGAACAACAGGGCATGTACGCTTACCAGCAATGCGAACAACGACACCGCGAACAGGATGCTGCTGGGATTGGTGGCGATGGCGCTGCGCCAGAACAAGGTATTGCATACCAGGGCGAAGAACACGCTGGCCAGCAGGATCAAGGCCTCGGTGCTGATCTCTGGCCGCCAGTTGCGCAGGCGCGACCAGGATGGATTCAGGATGGTGGGGCGGGGGGCGGCGACGCTCATGCGGTCTCTCCGGCGTTGCCAGTTGCGGCGTGGGAAGGGGATTGGGAAAGGGAAGCCGCGAGCGGGAACATCCACAGGTACAGCGCTGTGGCTACCAGCCAGCTGATGGCCAGCGCCCACAGGTCATGTGAGGCAAAGTGGGCCCCGCGCAGCTGCTGGGCCAGCCCGAACACCATCCCGGTCAGCAGTGCGGCACCGAGCGCGGGCCAGCGCCACTGCGGGCGTACCTGCAGCATGAAATAGAACAACGCCACCCAGGCGTATCCGGAGCCGGCGTGGCCTGCCGGGAAACAGGCGGCATGCCCCCAGGCCACGGGCCGGTGCTCGAACAGGCCGATGAAGGGACGCAGCCCGCCGTAACGTTCCAGGTCCCAGGGGCAGTCCATGTGTGTCCAGGATTTCAGCAGCGCAACGATGCCGGTGGACAGGGCCACCGAGATCAGCAGGTAGGCCAACGGGCGGCGCAAGGGGCGCCAACGGCTGTCCATGTTGCTGCGGATCAAGGCAAGCACCACCAGCAATGCGGCAAACCAGGTGAGGTTGCGGCCGCCCTTGTGGATGAGGTGGCTGGTCCACCAGGCGTCCTTGAAGGCCCATTGGCTGCCTTGCCAGCGGTAGAGCTGGTCGGCGATCCACTGGTCGCCATTGCCCGCCATCAGCACCAGGCTGCCTGTGGCCACCAGCAATAGCGGGATCAGCAGGGCACGCCCGGCCAGACCAAGGCGGCTGCCTTCGATCGAAGGCAATACGGCGGTGGAGGTAGGAAGCTGCGGCATGGAGCATGGGCACCGTGAATCGGGGTGCTGTCATGCTCTGCCGGCGCATGTCGGAGACAGGTCGGAGTGATGTCGACGTAATGTCGGGGCTTCAGCCTGCAGGTGGCAACAACTGTCGCCGGTGGGCGTCAGCAGCCGCTGTGCCAGGGCACAGCGGCTTGGTTGCTCCGGATCAGTCGCCGTCGCTGTCCAAAGCTTCGTCGCCGCCGGTGACCACACCATGGGTGCTGGCAACACAGTCGGCATGCAGCGCCGTGCCCGGCAGCAGTTGCCAGTTGTTGCGGTTGGCGCTGCCGATATCGATCACCTGGCTGGGCTCGGCGCAGGGTGACATGGCCTTGTCCAGCACGAACAGCCAACGCCGCTGCGGGTCCTGCGCCACCCAGCGCGCAGCGGCCTCCCATTGCTCGGCAACAGGTCGCTTGAAACCGAAATCGGTGGCCTGCGGGTGGGTCTGCAACAGGTTCTGTTCACGCCAGGCAACCATGCCCAGCTGGGCATCCGGGCCGATGCGTGCGCGCACTTTGTCCATTACCAGCGAGGCGGAGCTGTAAGGGTCCAATGCGGGCATCGCCCCCAGGCCGTACATCGCCCACAGCATCACCGTGGTCAGCACCACCGCCAAGCCGGCGCGGCGCAGACGCAGCACCAGCGCCACCACCAGGGTGGCGGCCCCAAAGCCAATCAGCCACCAGCCCACCTGCGGCAGTACCCAGGGGTCGATCGCGCGCTTGATCGCATTGCGCTGCGCCCAGCCATCGCCGTGTACCGCGCCATAGCCGACTACCAGGGTGGCGATGGCCAGCAGCAGCACATAGATCAACAACAGCCAGCGCACGCCGGTACGGCGCAGCAGGCCGGGCAACAGCGGTGCGGCGGCCACGGCCAGCGCCGGCAGCATCGGCAGGATGTAGACCTCGCGCTTGCCAGGGCTGGCGCTGAAGAACAGCAGCACCAGCAGCGCCCAGCCCAGCAGCAGGATGTAACGCGGGTCGGCGCGGCGGCAACGCCGCCACCAGGCCGGGACCAGCCAAGGGGCCAGCAGGCTGCCCGGCAGCCACAGCGTTGCCATCACCTGCAAGTAGTACCAGAACGGCTGGTGATGGTGCCAGGCGTTGGCATAGCGGGTGCCGGTCTGCTTGAACAGCAGCTCCTTGGCGTAGGCCTGCAGGTGCGGATCGGGATTCTGCAGCAGGGCGATGGCCAATGGCCCCAGCCAGATCGCGGTGCCGGCCAGGAAGGCCGGCAGCAGCAGCCACCAACGCCAGCTGCGGCCAGGGCCGGCTGCCTGCGGATGGCGCCAGCGCCACAACATCCACGGCAGCAGCATCAGCAATGGCAGGAAGCCCACGCCCTTGGTCACCGTGCCAGCACCGGCCGCGAAGGCGGCCAGCGCCAGCGCCCACCAGTTCGGTCCCAGCAGCAGGTGCCGCACCAGCCCCCACAGGGCAAGGGTGGTCATGCCTACCAGCACCATGTCGATCTGCGCGCGCTTGGCCATCAGCCCGAATTGGATGCAGACGAACAATGCCACCACTGCGTAGCGGGCTACCTGCCGGTTCCACAGGCGCCGGCTCATGTCCCAGGTGAGCCACAGGGTGAGCAGTGCGGCCAGCAGCGAGGGCAGCAGGAAGGACAGGTTCCAGTTGCCGATCAATTTGTAGGTGGCCGCTTGTATCCACATGAAGGTGGCCGGCTTTTCCGCATACAGCTCGCTGCCACGGTGTGGCAGCAGCCATTGCCCGGTTTCCACCATATGCCTGGCGGCCAGCACGAAGCGCGGCTCATCGGGCGGGGTCGGCGAACGCAGGCCCAGTCCGGCCAGCAGGCTGGCGATGACCAGTGCGACGAGGATGGCAAACCAGAGAGTGTGGGAAGAGCGGGGCGAGGTTGGGCGCACAGGCGGCTCGGTGTCGAAGGCTGGCAGGATGATGGGGCATGCAACGTTGGAAACGCGTCGAAACCGGTGTTCCGGTGCTTCGACCACATTCCGACGACCATGGCGCTACGATACGTGGGTCATGCCTCAGCCCGGGGCAGTAAGGTTACGCCCGATGCGGCTGTTGGTCATTGAAGACAATCGTAATCTCGTCGCCAACCTCTTTGATTACTTCGAGGCACGCGGGCACACCCTGGACGTGGCCCCGGACGGCATCACCGGCCTGCACCTGGCCGGGACCCAGAGCTATGACGCCATCCTGCTGGACTGGATGCTGCCGCGCATGGAGGGGCCGGAGGTACTGCGCAAGCTGCGCGAGGACTTTCGTTCCGAGGTGCCGGTGATCATGTTGACCGCGCGCGACGAGCTGCCCGACAAGATCATCGGCTTCCGTGCCGGCGCCGACGACTACCTGACCAAGCCCTTCGCGCTGCCGGAACTGGAAGTGCGGCTGGACGCGGTGCTGGCCCGCACCCGTGGCCGCAATCCGCGCAAGGTGCTGGAGGTGCACGACCTGCAGCTGGACATGGCTACGCTGGAGGCCCGTCGCGCGGGGCAGGTGCTGCACCTGTATCCGGCCTGCCGCAAGTTGCTGGAGGTGCTGATGCGCGCCAGCCCGGCTGCAGTGCCCCGCGACCAGTTGGAGTACGCCCTGTGGGGCGACGAGCCGCCGGATGGTGACATGCTGCGCTCGCATATCTACGAACTGCGTCGCGCGGTGGATGGGCCGTTCGAGCAGAAGCTGCTGCATACGTTGCCGCGGGTTGGCTACCGTCTGTCCGCGCCGGCTGCAGGTGCGCCGTGACACGCCGCACGCTACGACGAAAGTTGCTGGGCTGGCTGGCGGTCTATGTGGGCCTGATCACCCTCGCTGTCTTCAGTGCGGCCAACTATGTGCATGAGCATGCCGAACACGCGGTGTGGCGTTCGCTGTTGAACACCGAGCTGGACAGCATCATCGGCCAGATGCGGGGGGATCCGGACTACCACTGGCAGAACTCGGACACCCTGCATTTCTATGCCAGCAACCAGCCCGACGGTGTTCCAGAAAGCCTGATGCAGCTGCACCCGGGCCTGCACGATGGTGAGTTGCTGGACGGCAAGCACGCCGCAGTGATGGTGCGCGACACCAGCGACTTCGGCCGGGTGGTGCTGGCCTTGGACATCACCGATTTCGGTGAGCTGGAGCATTTTGTAACGCGGTGGGCGTTGTTGGCCGGCATTGCCTTGCTGCTGGTGACCCTGCTGATGGCATGGGTGGGCATGACCCGGCTGGTGCGGCCCTTGGCGGTGCTGGCACAGGACATCGCCAACCTGCGGCCTGAGCGCAAGGGGCAGCAGATCGTCGTGGACAAGCGCGGCAGCACCGAACTGGAAGTGATTGCCGGCGCGGTGAATGACTACCTGCAGCGCAACGAACACTTCGTCGAGCGCGAGCGCGCTTTCATCAGTACCGCAAGCCACGAGCTGCGCACCCCCATTGCTGTGATCACCGGTGCTGCCGAGTTGGCGCTGGAGCAACCAGGTGTGCCGGAGCGCGCGCGCCAGCAACTGCAGCGTGTGCGCACGACATCCATCGGCATGGAGCAGTTGATCCAGCTGCTGCTGGTGCTGGCGCGTGACCCGACCAAATTGGCGGCGATGAGTGAGCTGGTGGCGTTGGACCAGCTGTTGCCGGAGATTGCCGAGGACCACCGCTATCTGGCCAAAGGCAAGGAGCTGGAGCTGGCGCTGGTGGAGTTGGCGCCCTGCCGGGTGCTGGCACCGCTGGCGGTGGTGCAGGCCGCCATTGGCAACCTGCTGCGCAATGCCATCGAGAACAGTGATCGCGGTGTGGTGCGTGTTGGGGTTTCAGCGGACGCTGTGCTCAGTATCGAAGACCCGGGCCATGGCATGAGCCCGGAGGAAGTGGCACAGGTCTATGCGCGGATGAGCAGGGGCGAGCGCAGTCCGGGCGCGGGTATCGGCCTGGATCTGATCGGGCGGCTGTGCGAGCACCTGGGCTGGCAACTGCGGATTGATTCACGGCCCGAGCAGGGCACCCGCGTGACCCTGGACATGAGCAGTTCGCAGCCTGGAGCGGCATGAGCCGTCAAGGCGAGGCCCCGTAGTGCCGAGCCATGCTCGGCACGTGGCGTCGCGGTGGTGCCAGTGCCGGGCATGGCTTGGCACTACATGGGCGATGGGCGTTGTCGGAAATGCCTGTGCCGAGCATGGCTCGGCACTACGGGTTAGGCGGCCGGCAGTAGTTCGCGTTCGATCAGCCAGCGGCGGGCGTCGTCGGCATCCTGCTCGAACCAGGCCTGGGTTGAACCCAGGCGATAGGTGTAGCCCCAGCTGTCCATGTCCGCCATCAGGCGCGCGCTGCCCACGCCGGGCAATTGCCCGGCCAGCACGATCTGCAGGTAGCAGGTGGCGTCTTCCTCGGGCACCGAGTCGGTGGCGTCGGTATGCACCTGGGCACGGCGCTCGGGCGGCAGCACGATCAGGTGGCAGGACTCATGCAGCATCGAATGCACCGGCGTGTCGTCGCGTACGTAGACATCGCAGGCGATGATGCCGGCCTCCGGCTCACCCCAGTAGCTGCCGGGGATCTTCTCGCCGGCAGCGACATGGTTCAGGCGCAGGCCATGGCGCGCCAGCAGGGACTGGGCGTCATTCCATTGGATATCACCCACGCACAGGACGGGCGCGGTGGCGGGGCTGGCAGTGGCTTCGTTCACGGGCAAAAGCGTCCGGCGGCCGTGGCCGCCGGCTTTGGCTTACTTGTCGTCGGGCAGGGCCACGGAAATGTCGAGCACGTCGTTGGCGCCATCCTTGACCAGGTCCACCTTGACCGCGTCGGCGTCGATGTTGACGTACTTCTTGATCACTTCCAGCAGCTCGCGTTGCAGCAGCGGCAGGTAGTCCGGGCCGCCACGGGTGCTGCGTTCCTGCGCGATGATGATCTGCAGGCGGTTCTTCGCGGTTTCGGCGGTAGTCTTCTTCTGCTTCAGGAAGTCGAGCAGTCCCATGCTTATCCTCCAAACAGCTTGCTGAAGAAGCCCTTCTTCTCCACGGTGGTGAAGCGCATCGGGCGCTCCTCGCCAAGGATGCGGCCAACCGCGTCCTCGTAGGCTTGGCCGGCCGGGGATTCGGTATCCAGGATAACCGGCTCGCCCTTGTTGGAGGCATTGAGCACGTCACCGGATTCGGGGATTACGCCGATGGCCTTCAGCCCCAGCACTTCCTCCACGTCGGTGATGCTCAGCATCTCGCCGGTTTCCACCCGTGCCGGGCTGTAGCGGGTGAGCAGCAGGAAGGCCGGGACCGGCTTGCCGGCCTCGGCATTGGCGGTCTTGGAGTCCAGCAGGCCGATGATGCGGTCCGAGTCGCGCACCGAGGACACTTCCGGGTTGACCACCACCACCGCGCGGTCGGCGAAGTACATCGCCAGGAAGGCGCCCTTCTCGATGCCGGCCGGAGAGTCGCAGATGATGAAGTCGAAGCCGTCGGCAGCCAGGTCCTTGAGGACCTTTTCCACGCCTTCCTTGTTCAGTGCGTCCTTGTCGCGGGTCTGCGAGGCGGCCAGCACGTACAGGTTCTCAAAGCGCTTGTCCTTGATCAGGGCCTGCTTCAGGGTGGCTTCGCCATGGACGACGTTGACGAAGTCATACACCACCCGGCGCTCGCAGCCCATGATCAGGTCGAGGTTGCGCAGGCCGACGTCGAAGTCGATGACGGCAACCTTCTTGCCGCGGCGGGCGAGCCCACAGGCGATGCTGGCGCTTGAGGTGGTCTTGCCGACGCCGCCCTTGCCGGAGGTGACTACGAGAATTTCAGCCAAAGGATTACTCCTGGAGTTCTTGTTGGGCCGCTGCGTCAATCAAGCGCAGCGATCATGATTTGGTCCTGTTCCAGCCAGATCTGTACGGCTTTGCCGCGCAGATTGTCGGGAATATCGTCCAGTACCTTATACCGTCCTGCAATGGCAACCAGTTCAGCATGGAAGTCGCGGCAGAAGATGCGCGCGCCCTCGTTGCCTTGCGCGCCAGCCAAAGCCCGGCCCCGCAGCGTACCGTAGATGTGGATGCTGCCATCGGCAATGACCTCGGCACCGGCACCCACCGTTGAGAGTACGGTCAGGTCGCAGTTCTCCGCGTACAACTGCTGGCCGGAGCGGACCGTGGTCAATTGCATGCGACCAGGCTGTGGCACTGCCCCGGCCGGAGCAGCGGCCGGTGGCGGTGCCGGTTCGGCGGCACGCTTCCTTGCCGGCGGCGGGGGTGGGGCGGGCTCGGCCTCGGTGCGTTCGTACTGGGCGCGGAACTTGGCCAGCAGGGGCAGGCCAAGCTGCTCGGAAAGGGCTTCGGTGTCGCTGCTGCCATAGGCCAGGGCTACCGGCAGGACGCCGGCATCACGCAGGCCGTTGACCAGTTCCTGGGCGGTGGCCCGGTCCGGCACCTGGCTCAGTCCACCAAAATCCAGAATCACCGCGGCGCGGCCAAACAGCTTGGGCGCACGGGCCACGCGTTCGCGCATTTCCTGGGACAAGCGCGCCACGTCGAGGGTGCGGATACGCAGGTTGGCGATGCCAACCTGCCCGATTTTCAGTTCACCAGCTTGTTCGTAATCCAAATTCACTGCCATCTCAGGTTCCCGTCGGCCGCTGCTGCAGCGGCCGGCGTGTGTTGCCTACCCAAGGGACGTCGGGCAGGTTGTCGCCATAGGTTTCCTTGACCCATTCGTAGCTGCACAGGTCCTTGAGCAGCATGCTGGCACGTACGTCGACGGCTGGCATGGTGTTCTGGCCCACCTCGCGGAAGCCGAAGCTGCCATGGAACAACAGCGCGGCATCCGCGCCGTGGTCCAGGAAAACCTCGCATGCCATCTGCGGGTAGCGCAACTCGGCATAGCTCTGCGCGTCCGCGTAGAAGGCGCGGCCTACGCCGCCACCGCGGCGCCGGCTGGCCACCACGATGCGGTCAATGTAGAAGAAGCTGGGGTAACGCTGCTGGAACCAAGCAAAATTGCAGCTGTCATGCGCGCTGTGGCTGCCATAACCGACGAGGAAGCCGGCCATGTTGCCGTCGCGCTCAGCGACACGGAAATACTCGGCTGTTTCGTAAAAGCGCCGCACCTTGGCGGCATCCAGCGGCAGGATCGCGAGACCGGCGTTGTTGTTCAGTGCCAGAACCGAATCGAGCTCGTGCTCGCGCACGTCGCGGATGACAATCGACATTGTGACTCCGGGGGTGAAGCGGTCGGCCCTGGTGGGCTGTCTGCGGATTATCGCATGGCCGGGGCGGGCCGGGCGAGCGTTCGCGGGTTGGGGCCAGGCATGACTTCCGTGGGGGGGCGCACAGGCCCTGTGCTCCGTACCATGCACGCATGTTGGGATACCTCAGCCATACCCGAGTTCTCCGCCTGGCCGGTCTTTTCACCTGGGCCATCGTCGCCTTGCCGCTGGTCTATACCCAGTACGCGCTGCAGGACGAGGTGGCCCTGGTGCGCCCGGGCGAAGGCTTGTGGCTGGGCCTGGCCTATTTCGCTTTCGGTGCCTGCTATTTCTGGTTGACCCGTGGCCTCAACAGTGGCGGCCATGCGCACTGGTATGACCGGCTGCTGTTGCTGGTGCTCACCATCTGCGCGCTGGCGGTGAGCTTCCTCAACGGCTCGGGGCTGGGCAGCATCCTGATGATGGTGGCGGCCGGGGTCATTCCCTGGCTGCTGCCGGTGCGGCTGGGCGTGGCGTGGCTGCTGGTCAGTCAGCTCACCGTGCTGCCGGTGTACTCGATGCTGGGCTTCTCGTTGTTCGAGGCCTTGATGCAGTCACTGCTGTACGGCGGTTTCTCTTTGTTCATTTTTGTCACCAGCCTGGTGGCGCGGCAGCAGACTCAGGCGCGCGAGGAACAGCGCCGGCTCAACGCCGAGTTGCGTGCCACACGGCTATTGCTGGCCGAGAGCGCGCGGATCAACGAGCGCACCCGCATCTCCCGTGAATTGCACGACCTGCTGGGCCACCACCTGACTGCGCTGAGCCTGAACCTGGAGGTGGCGGGGCACATCACCGAGGGCCAGGCCCAGGAGCATGTGCGGCAGGCCCACACCTTGGCCAAGCTGCTGCTTACCGACGTGCGCGAGGCGGTAAGCCAGCTGCGCGAAAGCGGTGCCATCGACCTGGCGGCGGCGCTGCGGCCACTGGCCGAGCGGGTGCCCTCATTGCAGATCCACCTGGATATCGCCGACCCGCTGAACGTCGAAGATCCCGAGCGGGCACATGTCATGCTGCGTTGTACGCAGGAAATCATCACCAATGCGGTGCGCCATGCCGGCGCCCGCAACCTGTGGATCCAGGTCGTCAAGGGCGACGGGGAGATCGTGATTGATGCCCATGATGACGGTATTGGCGGCGATGTGGATGCCATCATGCCGGGAAACGGTCTGCGTGGCATGCGTGAGAGACTGTTGCAGTTGGGTGGTCGGCTGGATGTGTCGGCGCGTCGGGGCGAAGGTTTCCGTCTTCGCGCCAGCCTGCCGGTGGTAACCAATATGATGTTGGCCTCGGGGCCGCAAGGAGTGAATTGATGATCCGTGTCTGCCTGGTCGACGACCAAACCCTGGTACGGCAGGGCATCCGTTCGCTGCTGGCGCTGGACGATGGCATTGAAGTGGTGGCCGAAGCCACGGATGGCCAGCAGGCGGTGGATATGATCCCTGCCGTTGCGCCGGACGTGGTGCTGATGGACATGCGCATGCCGGTGATGTCCGGGCTGGAGGCGCTGCAGACCCTGTCCCGGCTGGGCAAGCTGCCGCCGTCCATCATCCTGACCACCTTTGATGATGACCAGCTGGTGCTGGCCGGGCTCAAGGCCGGGGCCAAGGGCTATCTGCTGAAGGATGTGACCCTGGAGCAGCTGGTCGGTGCCATCCGCACTGTTGCCGGCGGTGGGTCGCTGGTGCAGCCAGCCGTGACCCAGCGCCTGCTGTCGGGGCTGGAACACATGCGCAATGAGTTCGTCAGTCTGGACCGGCCCGATCCGCTGACCGACCGCGAGACCGAGATCCTGCGCTTGATGGCCAGTGGTTTCTCCAACAAGGAGATCGCCAACTCGCTGGGGGTGGCCGAGGGCACCATCAAGAACCACGTCTCCAACATTCTGTCCAAGCTTGGCGTGCGTGACCGTACCCGTGCCGTGCTCAAGGCGTTCGAACTGCAACTTGTCTGAGCCGGGACGGCGCGCGAAGGTGGAAAAATTCCCGCCTGAACAGGCAGTTGGCGTGAATGTGTGGATGTTCGTACGCAACACTGGCAGAGGCCCCCCTGCTGGGGGGAAAATACCCACGAGATCACGCATCGTGGTCTGTACTATCGGATGAAAATGCGTAGGGTTGGTGCTTGATGCGCTAACCTTCGCGCCGTCGATGGAACTCCGCATGCCGGCAATGGAAACCGGTGCGCCATTTGTCTTCAACAACCTGCGAAAAGCCTGATAGGATGGGGGCTTCGCTTCAATCAACCCGGCCGTGGGATCGGCCCCGGAGACTCCTGAATGACCCGTATTATCGAGTTCCTGATCGCCTTGGGGATCGTGGCTGGCCTGTTCGTCCTCATTGGCGTGTGCCTCCCGGGCGAGCGCCACATTACCGAAAGCATTGAAACCAACCGCAAGATGACGATCGTGTATGACACGGTCAACAGCCTGCGCCGCTTCAAGGATTGGAATCCGCTGGCCCTGCGTGACAAGGCCGTGGAACTGAAGTTCAGCGGTCCGGACGCCGGCAAGGGCGCCCGCATGGACTTCTCGTCCAAGGACAGCACCCTGGGCCAGGGCAGCTGGGAAATCACCGACAGCGAGAAGAACAAGCGCGTCGTGATTGCCATCAATGACGAAACCCGCGGCAAGGACAAGGTCACCACCTTCACCCTTGAGCCGACCGGCAAGAACGACCGCAACGTCAAGATCACCCAGGACTACAGCGTCAACTACGGCTTCGATCTGTTCGGCCGTTACGCTGGTCTGTACGTGAGCCGCCACGTTGGCGACGACCTGAAGCTGGGTCTGTCGCGCATGGCCAACATGCTGGCCTCGGTGCCGAACGTTGATTACGCCGCTGCCGAAGCCCCGCTCACCGGCCTGAAGGTCGTCGAGCTGCCGGCCGAGAACCTGCTGGTGGTCAACGCCGGTAACATCGACCGTAACAACGACGCCATCCAGAAGTCGATCGACGACAACATGGAGTGGATCAAGCGTGCAATGGATGCCAACGGCCTGGTGGCTGCGGGTCCGGTGCGCATCGTCACCACCGACTTCGGCGCTGAAAAGTATGCTTTCGACGTGGCTCTGCCGGTCCGCAAGGGCAGTGCTGCCCCGGCCGCTGCTGCCGACAAGAAGGACGGCGAGGCTGACAAGGCTGCTGCCCCGGCTCCGGTGGCTGCTGCTGACGCTGGCGAGCTGAGCGTGAAGATTCCGGCCGGTAACCCGGTGACCTACTCGCACGTGGCCCCGCACCGCGCTGCCTCGGCGTCCTACACCGGCCACATGGCTGGCCTGGACCTGGCCCGCAACGGCCTGCGTGCATGGGCAACCACCATGGGCAACGAAGTTGTGGACCGTCCGTACGAGTCGTGGAAGGGTGGCGTGGCCAAGGCCTTCACCACCGATGGTTCCTACGACATCTACTGGGCAGTCAAGTAATCTTCGGCCTGTCGAAGATGACGTGATCCCGAAAACGCGCCGCTTCCAGCGGCGCGTTTTTTTTTGTACTCCGTGCGCTGGCATGGATTGAGGAGGATGCAGATGCTGGGTGTGGAGCGACGTGCGCGTAAGCCGTCCTTGCTGGCCTTCCTGGGGGGGCTGTTGGCTGCTGCGGCGATCGGGGCTTCGGCCTATGCATCGCATGGGGTGAGTGAGCCGTTGGCGCAATCACACCTCAATACCGCCGCCTTGTATGCGTTTGGACATGGCGTGGTGCTGGTGGGGCTGGGCGCGTCCAATCTGAATGTGCTCGGGCGTGGTGCCTTGTATGTATTGCTGATTGGCACCTTGCTGTTCTCCGGCAGCCTGGCCGGCAACGTACTGGCACATTGGCCAACGACCCTGGCCCCCGCGGGTGGCATGACCCTGATGGGCGGTTGGGTCTTGCTGGCCTTGAGTGCGCTGAGGCGCTGAGATGTCCCGGCATCGGCGTGGCTTCGACGTCGATCATGCCCATGCCCACCTGCAAAGGGTGGACAAACGCTTGGCGCGGTGGATGCGACGGATAGGGCCGTTGCCTGCGCCGGAGGGGTGGAGCCGGCGCTTTGATCCGGTTGATGCCCTGGCGCGCGCCATCCTGTTCCAGCAGCTCAGTGGCAAGGCGGCATCGACGATTGTTGGGCGGGTGGAAGCGGCCATCGGCAGTCGTCGCCTGCATGCCGACACCCTGGGCCGGATTGACGATGCCGCACTGCGCGCCTGCGGGGTGTCCGGCAACAAGGCGTTGGCGCTGCGTGATCTTGTCCGGCGCGAGGCTGCGGGTGAGTTGCCAGACCTGTGCAGGATGTCGGTGATGGATCATGAGGCCATCATCCAGGCGTGGGTGCCGGTGCGCGGTATCGGCCGCTGGACGGTGGAGATGATGCTGATGTTCCGGCTCGGCCGCCTGGACATCCTGCCGGTCGATGACCTGGGCATACGCAAGGGCGCGCAGCGGGTGGACGATGCACAGGCGATGCCGACTCCGAAGGCGTTGCTGGAGCGTGGCGAGCGCTGGGGGCCGTACCGCACCTATGCTGGCCTGTACCTGTGGCGTATCGCCGACTTCAGTGCAGGTCCGGCGCAGAAGACCAATCGGTCGCAGGACTGAGGCTGCCTGCGGGGCACTACATCCCCTCCCTTTGGCCGCAGGCCAAGGGGAGGGTCGGGGAGGGGTGCTTTGGGCTTAGTTGGTAAGGCCCCTGCCGAGCATGGCTCGGCACTACACCCCCTCCCTTTGGCCGCAGGGCAAGGGGAGGGTTGGGGAGGGGTGCTTTGGGCGTCGCGGGTAAGACCCCTGCCGAGCATGGCTCGGCACTACATCCCCTCCTTTTGGCCGCAGGCCAAGGGGAGGGTTGGGGAGGGGTGCTTTGGGCGTCGCGGGTAAGGCTCCTGCCGAGCATGGCTCGGCACTACACCCCCTCCCTTTGGCCGCAGGCCAAGGGGAGGGGTGCTTTGGGCTTTGCGGGTAAGGCCCCTGCCGAGCATGACTCGGCACTACACCCCCTCCCTTTGGCTGCAGGCCAAGGGGAGGGTTGGGGAGGGGTGCTTTGGGCTTTGCGGGTAAGGCCCCTGCCGAGCATGGCTCGGCACTACACCCCCTCCCTTTGGCCGCAGGCCAAGGGGAGGGTTGGGGAGGGGGGCTTTGGGCGTCGCGGGTAAGGCTCCTGCCGAGCATGGCTCGGCACTACACCCCCCTCCCTTTGGCCGCAGGCCAAGGGGAGGGTCGGGGAGGGGTGCTTTGGGCGTTGGCTTGGCACGCCCCTGCCGAGCATGGCTCGGCACTACATCCCCTCCCTTTGGCCGCAGGCCAAGGGGAGGGTTGGGGAGGGGTGCTTTGGGCGTCGCGGGTAAGGCTCCTGCCGAGCATGGCTCGGCACTACCCGATGGCGGTGCGCGGGTCTGGCAGGTAGGTGTCCCACAGCAGGTTGCGGAAGCGGTTGTGCGGATCCCATTGCTGTTTGAGCGCGGCGAAGCGTTCGGCCTGCGGGTAGGCGCGCTGGAACTGTGCCTGCGAGGCGTGCAGGCGATAGGGCAGGTAGTAGCGGCCGCCATGGTCCAGTGCCGCGTCGATCAGCCGTCGTGTCCAGGTGCGGCTGTGCTGCTCGGCGGCATGCCAGCTGCGTTGCTTGTGGTACAGCACGAAACAGAACACCTCCTCGCGCGCCCAACGCATCAGCGAGGTGGCGTCAGCAGGTGCGTGGCGGATGGAAATATTCAAGGCGTTGACCTGATGGCGGCGCAGTATCGCGGCCATGCTGCGCGCGAATGAGCCGAAGGCGCCAACCGGAATGAAATACTCCTGCAGCAGGTAGGACGACATCCGCCGTGTGCGCGGCTCCAGCGCGGCAGCATCCAGGCTGGCTTCGAGGTTGCGCATGATTACCCGCGGCTCCTGCAGCAGCCTGCGGGTCTGGTACAGATCACGCAGCTGGTCGCCACCGGGCAGCTCCGAGGCCGCCCAGATCAGGTTCTGGTCCTTGGAATAGGTGGCGCGGTCGGGCATCAGCCGCCGTGGATCGGTCAGTGCAGCCTGGCTGCGGCGCCAGCTGATGGCCAGGGGTGCATCGAAGTGCGGCGGAATCAGGTCGGCGTTGTGCAGCAGTACGTCGGGCTGCTGGGCGACGTGTTCGCGGAACCACGCAGGGTAATCGGCCAGTGTGATCTGCTCGACGTTGCGGGCGATGGCTTCGTTGTGGGCCAGGTCCAGCTCCACCTCGGTGATCACCCCCAGGCCACCGTAGCCCCCGATCACGGCGGAAAACAGCGCCGGCTGCTGCTGCCGTGACAGTTCCAGGATCTGGCCGTCGGCGGTGACCAGCTGCAGCGCACGGATGCTGTCGGCGAGGGCGCCGCTGCCGACATAGCGGCCATGGCAGTTGACCGAGACCGAGCCGCCGATGCTGAAGTTGCTGTAGCTCTGCATCACCTTGACGGCCAGGTCGCATGGATCCAGCAAGGTCTGCAGTTGCCGCCAGCGCATGCCGGCCTGTACGCGTGCACGCAGCTGCCCGCTGTCCAGCCATAGCAGCTTGTCCATGCGCTGCATGTCCAGCTGCAGTGCCGATGGCGCGCGTGTTTGTCCGCCCATGCTGTAGCGGCCGCCGGCGATGCAGACCGCACCTTGCCAGCGTTGCAGGGCGGCGGCGATGCCGGCGCTGCTGGCGGCCTTTACCACCCCGGCGATGGGGGTGTGGTCCAGCTGGGCGACGTCGCTGGCCTGCTGCTGCGGGCTGGCGGGCGTGCAGGCAGGTAGCTGGCAGGCCAGGCCCGCGCCAAGCGCGGTCTGTAACAGCCGCCGGCGGGTGGTGTCAGGCGTCGCCGTGTGCATCCGCCGCGTAACACCAGTGCCAGGGTTCGTAGACGATGCCATGCGGGTTGTCGCGCGGATAACTCATGTGGAAGCCAAAGCCTGCGGCATGCTGCTGCAGCCAGGCGAATGCCGGCGTGTTCTCGAACGCGGTCTCGGCGGGGGCATCGCCCGGCGTGCTGATATCCAGTGCGTTGCCGCCGTGGTGCTCGCTGTAACCGGGGGCGGCGTTGACGGTAAGGATGTCGCTGACGTTGAGGCCACGCGCCAGCTTGCGCTCGAAGATGCCCAGTTGGTAATCGTGGCTGCGGTAGCCAGAGATCGCATCCAGGGCAATGCCATCACCGGCAGCGGCCTCTTGCATGCGCTGCCAGCCGCGCGCCGCGCCCTTGGTGAGCCAGAGCGGGCGACGGTAGCGGTCAAAGCCGGCCAGCTGCAGGTGGGCCGGTTCGGCAACCTGCGGCAAGCCGGTCTGCGCGGCATAGGCGTCGGCGTCCAGATCCAGCTGTTGCAGGCGCAGCTGCAGCTGATGCAGTGGCAAGCTGCCTGCCGGTGGCGGAATGCGTGCAGGCTGTGTGCGGGCGCTGTCGAGCGCGGCCAATGCGAAACCGATGCCAGGCTCGTCCGCCAGCCGGGTGACCAGTGGCATCAGGCCGCCGCGCAGTTGCGCGGCCAGGTAACGACCATCGCGTTTGCGGCGCAGCACGTGGGTGGCAAGGGCCAGGATGCGGGCATCGTCATTGCTGCGTGCGCGCAGCAGGCCGCCGGGCCAGATTTCGATATCCGGTGTGTTGATCAGCAGGTGGGGAGCATTGCGCATGCGCGCAGCTTAGGCCTGTCTGCTGCCATCGGCCAGTCGCTTGAGTTCATCCAGCAGGACGCGCGGCTGCTGGGGGCTGATCAGCAGGCTGTTGCCGTCGCGCAGAGGAATGACCAGAACGCGGCTGTCATCGGTGATCAGGCAGAAGCCCTTGCCGCCATCCTTCATGTGGAAGTGCCCGGCGCGGAAACCGGGGAACTGGAAACCGTTGGATTTCATGCCCGGTTTGAAATCCGGGTTTTCCGCGAAGTTGACGATGCGTGCGCGGTCCAGGCGCATCGAACTCAACGGTACGCGCCGGGTGTACAGAGTGCTGGCAATGGTCAGTTGCTGGGCATCCAGGCGCAGCGCGCGGCGACGGTAGGCCAGGGTCAATGCGGCTGCAACCACGGGCAGCACCAGCCAGCCGCCCCAGGAGTTGAACGATGCGGTGAACGGCAGCTTGCCGGCAAACAGGCGGATCAAGGGATCGATGCTCATCACCAGCAGCATCGGCGCCCACAGCCACAGCAGCAACGAACTGGTGGGCTTGGCCACCTTCAGGGCAGGGTCGCTGCTGGCGGTGTGCTGGGCGGCGGTGCTCATGGTTGTGCCTTCAGCCATTGCGCGATGTCGTTGATCAAGGTGGCGTCGACGTGCCCGGGCCGTGCGTACTCTTCAAGCGAGCCCTTGCCTTCACCGGCGATACCAAGATGATTGAGGGCAGGGTAGTGATGGAAACGGTAGCGGTTGCCAGTCAGCCCCTGGTTCCAGCGCTGCCAGTCGGCATCCCCTACCTGGAAGTCGCGGCCCCCCTGCAGCAGCAAGGCCGGCAGTTGGCTGTCGCGCACATCGGCGATTGGATCGACCTGCTCCAGCTGCTGCCAGAAGCGGCCAGGGGTTTCCATCAGGCGTGCATCGGGGTTGCTGCGCACCGCAGCGATAGCGGCATCGAGTGCCTCCAGATGAGTCTGTTCTTCGGGGCTGATATTGCCATCCAGACTGACCATGTAACGGTTCTGTTCGGCTAACAGGTCGAGCAGTGGGCGTGCGGGTGCCGCAAGCAGCACCAGACCGGCGAGCTTGCCCTGGCTGGCCTTGGCAATGCGCCCGGCCAGCAAGCCACCCTGGCTGTGGCCGAGCAGGTAAATATGGCGTGCATCGATGCCGGCTGTGCTGGCCAGGGCATTGATCGCGGCGACGGCATCGTCGGTGGTTTCATCGTCGATGCTGAAGCTGCCCTTGAAGTCCTGCGGGCGTGCGTGGGTGCGCTTGTCATAACGCAGCACAGCGATGCCCTGCGCGGCCAACCCACGGGCGATATCCAGGAACGGACGGTTGGGGCCGATGGTCTCGTCACGGTCCTGTGGACCGGAGCCATGCACCAGTACCACCGCCGGGAATGGGCCTTTGCCCTTGGGCAGGGCAAGGGTGCCGGGCAGGCCTGCCTTGTCGGGTGCGCTGCCCGGCACGCTGAAGGCTTGCTCGTTGAAGCTGGCATCGCTGGCAGGTGCGGCGGCCGGTGGCGGCGCTGCGGGTTGGATCAGGAAGCCGGTAATCCTGTCGTCCGGGTCGAACGCGATACGCGCCTGCAGGCTGCCATTGGCGTAGTTCAGCGGGATCACTACCAAGCGTACGCCGGCATCCTCGCTGGTGCGAGCGGTGCCGCGCTGGCCCATGGCGCCCATCTGTGCCGGCAGTGATTCCCAGACCGCCTTCAGCTTGTCGGCGGGGACGGCGGCTTTCATCTGTTCGGAGAACATCGCCTCGGCCGCGTCGTACTGGCCCGCATCAAGCCGGTCCAGCAGTTGCGTGGCCAATGCGCTTGGGTCGCCCGCATGTGCACTGCCGGCGATGCAGATAAGTGCAGCGGAAGCCCAGCCGATGAGGCGCTTCATCACTGTGGCCTCTTGAAGATCAGCGTGGGCGGGGACATGGTGGGCGTGGCATGGACCACGTTGACCAGCTCCCAGCCAAGGCGGCCCTGCTTGTCCAGCTCTTCCTGCAGGGTTTCGCTCTTGAAGCTGCCCAACAGGGTGGTTTTCAGTTCGACGACGAGATATTTCCACTGCGAGCTCATGATTCTTCCTTGGGTTCGTCCTGCGGTTTGGGGAGACGCCCGGCCTTGCGCAGGGCGTCGCGGATCACATACTCGATCTGCGCGTTGAGGCTGCGCAGCTCGTCGTCGGCCCAGCGCTGGGCAGCCGCCAGTACTTCAGCGTTGATGCGCAGCGGATAGGCCTTCTTCTCACTCACCGCGCGGCGTCCCGTTGTTGCCGCGGCGTAGATGCATCAACAACGACACGCCCAGCGCATTGACCGCCACCACCAGTGCGATGACCACGCCATAGGCGATGTTGTGGTTGTCACCGGCCAGATAGACGCCGATGCCGCCGACAAACAGGCTCAGTGCGATCAGTGCCCAGCGCAGGCCCACGCCGCGTGCGTGGGCCGTGCCGGGGCGGCCGCTCCACACGGCGACGCACAGGGCGGGGATGCCGGTGGCGGCGATGATCAGGGGGGCGTACACATTCACTACGGCTACCTCATTGCATTGTTCAGTACAGCGAGCCGGCGTTGACGATCGGCTGGGTGCCACGATCAGAACACAGCACGGTCAACAGATTGCTGACCATGTGCGCCTTGCGCTCTTCGTCCAGGGTGACGACGGCGTTTTTCTGCAGTTCCAGCAGCGCCATTTCGACCATGCCGACCGCGCCGGCAACGATCTGCGTGCGCGCGGCGATCACCGCGCTGGCCTGCTGGCGCTGCAGCATGGCCTGGGCGATTTCCGGTGCGTAGGCCAGGTGGCTGATGCGGGCGTCCAGGACCTGCACGCCGGCGTCGGCCAGACGCTCGGCCAGCTCGTCCTTCAGGTGCTGGGAGATCTCGGCGGCATGGCTGCGCAGGGCCAACTGGCCTTCGGTGTGCTGGTCGTAGGGATAGCTGGTGGCCATCGCACGCAACGCCGACTCGGACTGGATATGCACGAAGCTTTCATAGTCATCGACGTTGTAGACCGCCTCGGAGGCATCGACCACCTGCCAGACGATGACCGCGGCGATCTCGATCGGCGAGCCGTCCAGCTCGTTGACCTTGAGCTTGCCGCTTTCGAAATTGCGCACGCGCTGGCTGACAGTGCGCTTGCTGAGGAAGGGGTTGTTCCAGCGCAGGCCGTTGTCCTTGACCGTGCCCACGTACTTGCCGAACAGGCTGAGCACGGCCACCTGGTTGGGCTGGACCATGTACAGACCGCAGGCGAGGAAGATGCCCGCGGTGACCAGCGCGATGCCACCCAGCACCAGCATCCCACCGCCGCCGGTGCCATTTTTGGTGACGACCACTGCGCCGACGATGGCGGCGGCGCCGACGAGCATCATCAGGAGGGTGCCCAGCAGGGTGGGAATACCGGACATGGAACCGAGGGACTTCTCTTTCATGGCACATCTTCCGTGGTGGTTGATGCGAACGATATCAAATTGATATCAACATGCAAGCGATTCTGGAGCAACCCTCCCGCCGGGCCAGGAACCCGTAGTCCGGGTAAGCGCCGCGCACCGGGGGAGAAGGCTGGCCCGCGGTCGCCACGGTCGTTCCGCCCATTCCCCGGGTGCGCTGGCGCTTACCCGGGCTACGGGTCCCTTCGTCAGGCGGCGTTGCCTAGAATAGGCACCCTCTTTAGCGCCCCCGGACCTGCCTGATGATCACCCTCGGTACCCCGTTGTCCCCCTCCGCCACCCGCGTGTTGCTGCTTGGTTCGGGCGAACTGGGCAAGGAAGTGGCCATCGAGCTGCAGCGCTTCGGGGTGGAAGTGATTGCCGCCGACCGCTATGCCAATGCCCCGGCCATGCAGGTGGCGCACCGCAGCCACGTGCTGGACATGCTGGACCCAGCCGCGCTGAAGGCTCTGATCGCACAGGAACAGCCGCACCTGGTAGTGCCGGAAATCGAGGCCATCCACACCGAAACCCTGGTGCAGATGGAGGCCGAGCAGGGCCTGCGGGTGATCCCGACCGCGCGCGCTGCGCGCCTGACCATGGACCGCGAAGGCATTCGTCGCCTGGCCGCCGAGACCCTGGGGCTGCCGACATCGCCGTATCGCTTCGTCGATACCGAAGCCGAATACCGCGAAGCCGTCGCCGCCATCGGCCTGCCCTGCGTGGTCAAGCCGGTGATGTCGTCCTCGGGCAAGGGCCAGAGCACGCTGCGCAGCGAGGCCGACATCGGCCCGGCCTGGGAATACGCGCAGACCGGTGGCCGTGCCGGTGCCGGCCGCTGCATCGTCGAAGGCTTCATCGATTTTGATTACGAAATCACCCTGCTGACCGTGCGCCATGCCGGCGGCACCGCCTTCTGTGACCCGGTCGGCCACCTGCAGAAGGATGGCGACTACCGCGAGAGCTGGCAGCCGCAGGCGATGTCGGCCAAGGCGCTGGAGGGCGCGCAGCAGATTGCCCGTGCCATCACCGATGATCTGGGCGGCTGGGGTCTGTTCGGTGTCGAGCTGTTCGTGAAGGGCGACGCGGTGTGGTTCAGCGAGGTGTCGCCGCGTCCGCATGACACCGGCTTGGTCACCCTGGTATCGCAGGAGCTGAGCGAGTTCGCGCTGCATGCGCGCGCCATTCTGGGCTTGCCGATCCCGAACATTCGCCACAACGGCGCATCGGCATCGTGCGCGATGCTGGCGCAGGGCAATGGCGTGCCGTTCTTCAGCAATGTGGCCGAGGCCTTGGTCCATCCGGATTCGGCATTGCGCCTGTTCGGCAAGCCGATGGTGCAGGGCCAGCGCCGCGTTGGCGTGACCCTGGCGCGTGCCGCCGATGTGGAGCAGGCGCGCGCGATTGCGCGTGATGCGGCGGCGGCAATCGGGATTGAGTTGCGCTGAGCGCTCAGCTACCTCCCTTCGCCGAAGGCAAGGGGAAGGTGGGGGAGGGGTAAAGCTTCACGGCTGTGATGCAGCCTCCCACGCAGGCAGAAACAAAAAACGCCGGCCAAGCCGGCGTTTTTTTACTTCACATCCACCCACACAAGGTGATGGTCGCTGCCATCGGCGATCTTCGCCTCGCTGCTTTCCTTCGCCGGCCAGAACACGCCGCTGCCGACGTAGCTCAGGCCTGTGGAGGGCAGGACATAGTCCAGCCGCATCGTGCCCGAACGCGGGCCGAAATCACCGGTGGCATGCTGCGGTGCGCCGCGGCGAACCACGCCCTTTTCCGCATAGGCCAGGCTGGTCTGCTCGGCACCGACGCTGGTCGGGGTCGGGTAGCGCAGCACGCGTGGGTGTTCCAGCAGTTCGACGATGGCGTCGTGGCGGCCGTCGCCGTCGGCCGGGTCGTTGTTGAGGTCGCCGACAATCACGAAGCGCGCATCCGGCGCCAGCCCGCCACACAGGCCCTTGTCATCGCACAGCCAAGGCTTGTTGCCCCCGTCCAGGTATTCCTTCCACAGCCGCAGCTCGTCGTGGTTGCGGGCAGCGTTGCGCTTCTCCTTGCCGTCGAACACCGGCGGGGTGGGATGCGAGGCCAGCACGTGCACGGTGCCCAGCGGGGTGCGCACCGGCACGTCCCAATGCGATTTGGAGGACAGCCGCAGCTGCGACCACACGGCGTCCGGCCAGAACGATGTGCCGGTAGCTGGGTCGACCGGGCGCAGCGCGCCGGGCATCTCGCTCCACTTCAGCATCTGGAACGTGCGCACTGCCGCCTCATCGATCGGATAGCGCGACAGCACCAGCATGCCGTACTGGCCCGGGTGCAGGCCGTAGCCCCAGGCATCATTGCCGCGTTCGCGGCCCTTGCCGCCAACGGTGCCGTTGTTGTCCAGGTCCAGGCCGCTGGGCACGCCGGTATTGACCGGTGCCAGGTAGCGGTAGGGGTACTTCAAGGGCTCGCCGCCGCCGGGCTGGGCGACTTCCAGGTAGCGTTGCTGGAACAGGTCGGCGGCCTGGTGGGCCTCGTCGAAGTCAAACTCGTTGAGCAGTACCAGGTCAGGCCGGGTCTGTTGCAGCACGGCGGCGATCTTGCGCGCGTGCGCGCTGTCGCCCTGCAGCTCATGGATCAAACCACCGTCGTCATCGGAGTACAGCGAGGTGTTGTAGGTAGCCAGCCGCAGCTGGTCGGAACCGCCAGCACTGCCGCCGGGGGTGGTCGAGCAGGCAGCCAGCAGCAGAGTCATCGGGGCAAGTAGGGTTAGGATACGCATGCGTTGATTTTCTCACGTCCCCATGAGGATGGGGCGAAACGACAACGCCCCGCAGGGCGGGGCGCTCACGGTGGTGCCAGCGGCTGCTTAGAGCGTGCAGCCCATCGCACCGAACGTGGTCTTGGCCTGCTCCAGCGCAGTCCTGCACTGGTTGGCCAGCTCGGCTTTGTCGGTGACGCCATTCCAGGCATTCCGTGACTGCTCGATGCCCTTTTTCATCATGTCGCGCTGGGCCTCGGGGACCTTGTTGCTGATGCACGCGTAGACTTTTTCCAGATACTGGTCGCATTCGGCCACGCCGGTGCCGACGTTGACCGTATCCGTGGCCGGCGCAGGGGTGACGTCGGCAGCGCCGGCGGCATTGGCCGGGGTGTTTGCCGGTGCATCGGTGGCCGGTGCATCAGCCTTCTTGCAACCGGCCAGGGCGAGGGCGCCGATGACGGCCAGAGTCAACAGTTGTGTCTTCACGCAGTGCTCCTGAGTAGGGAATACGTCCATGCGTCATCACAGCAGGTGATGACAGGGCGATACTGCATAAACACCGGTTAAATCCGAATCAAGGCAGCTGCGGATCAGCCGCCGCACCGGCAGGCAACCAGCGCTTGCCGTCGAAGTATTCCAGCGGTTGGTAGCGGCGCTTGTATTCCATCTTGCGATGGCCGTGGATCCAGTAGCCGAGATAGAGGTGGGGCAGCTGATTGCGCTGCGCCCAGGCGATCTGCTGGAGGATGCCGAAGGTCCCCAGACTGCGCTTGTCCTCTTCCGGATCGAAAAAGGTGTAGACCGCTGACAGGCCCAAGGGCGTGACATCGGTGACCGCCACCGCCAACAGCGGACCCTGTGCCGCGTCACCGCGTGGGCCACGGATTTCCATGAAGCGCCCATGTGACCAACTGCCCACCAGGAACTGGTCGAACTCATGCGGGCCATGGTCGTCCATGCCACCATTGGCGTGGCGGTGCTGCAGGTAGCGGTGATAGAGCGCGAACTGTTCGTCGGTGCGCTCGGCCGGCAGCACGCGGCACTGCAGGTCGGCATTGCGGGCAAGGCAACGGCGCTGGCTGCGATCTGGCCTGAAGCGCGCCACGGGAATGCGCACCGGCACGCAGGCACGGCATTTCTGGCAGTGCGGGCGGTAGACCAGGTCGCCGGAACGGCGGAAGCCCCAACTCAGGGCCATGGGGTAGAGCGTGCCGAGCCGCTCGTCCTGAGGATCGAGCACCAGGTCGCGCGCCTGACGGTCCGGCCAATAGCCGCAAGGGTGTTCGCCGGTCTGGAACAGGCGCAGTTCTTCGTTGTTGTCGCCGTGGGCTGCCATGGCCACAGCATAGCCGCGCGCGGTCGCAAAACCTGCGTCTGTCTGCTGGATGAACAATGCAGGTTGTGGCGTCAACCACCGGCGTGGGCCAAGCGTTGAACGTAGCGAGGACGCACTGCAGCGTCCGTCGTCCACCACGGAGCCTTACGATGACCCAGACCCACCGCAAACCCCTTCTCCTGCTGGCGATGTTGCTGGCGACCACGGCTACCGGCCTGGCCTTTGCGGCCAACCCGGCCAACCCGCAGCCGGCCGCGTCGCGTCTGGATGCCAACAACGATGGCCAGATCGATCGCCAGGAGGCCGCAGCGCAGCCGCGCCTGGCGCAGCGTTTCGACGAGCTGGACAAGAACAAGGACGGCAAGCTCTCGCGCGAAGAAATGCCGGCGCCGCGCCACGGCGGCCGCCACCATGGCGGCGGTCGCCACGGCGGCATGCATGGCGCGCGTGACGGGGGCTTCATGCATGGCATGGACACCAACAATGATGGCCGCATCAGTGCCGCCGAATACCAGGCCAATTTCGCCCGCCTGGATGTCAACAAGGATGGCTTCATCGACCAGGCGGATCGCCAGGCCCGCGCCGAGCAGCGTCGTGCCGAATGGTTTGCCAAGGCCGACACTGACAAGGACGGCAAGCTGAGTGCGGCTGAGTTGGAAGCGGCACGCAAGGAGGCACCGCGTGGCCATCGTGGCCCGCGTGGACCGATGCCGCCGCAGGCTCCGGCTGCGAAGTAAGTACCCCGGAGAGGCGCCGATCGACAGCACCCCCGCTGGCAGCAGCGGGGGTGTTTCTTTTTCAGTCGCGCATGAGGGTGTAGGCCACCGCCGCAACGACCAGCACCGAGGCGCTGATGACGGCGCTCCGCCCGAACAGGCTGCGATAGACCCAACTGGGGCCGGCGCGGCCATGGCGCGCGGCGTCGCGGGCCAGCATCAAGGCCATGGTGCGGGGCAGGGTGACCAGGTATTGGTAGTTCAGCGCGATCATGCCCGCTGCCAGCAATATCAGCCCGGCCGAGGTGCCCAGGCGCAGCACGATGCCCGCCAGCGAAGTGATGCAGAACAGCAGGGCGGTGAGGGTGTGCAGGCGCATGAAGCGCAGCACCTGCTTGCGTTCGGCAGGCGTGTCGGCGAAGTGCAGCAGATACAGGCTGGAGAGGAACGCTGCCAGTGTGCCCAAGCACATCGCGCCCAGCACCACCCACATGTCGAAGGGGTTGGGGAAGACGGTGTTCATGGCGGCTCCCAGGCCGCCTGCCGCCGCACCGCCGAGCGCGCTGTTGGCGCCCAGCCCGCCGAGCCCGGCCTTGCCGGCGCTGCTGCCCGCTACGCCCAGCGAGGTGGACAGGATGACGGCGCTGGCGGTGCCGGGGGCGGCCAGCATCAGGGTCGAGCTGACCAGGGCCGCAAATGCGGCGCCCGGTGCGGTACTGCGGGCAAACTCGCCAAAGCGCTTGAGCATTTCCTCGCGCACGCTGGCCCGCGCACGCGACAGGCGCTTGCGCACGGCTGCGTCGCTGAGCCCCAGCAGCGTTGCGACCTGTTGTGAGCTCTGTCCCTCACGGTAGTACAGCAGCAGGGCCTCGCGGCTGTCTTCGGGCAGGGCGGAGATGATTTCTTCGGCCACCATTTCCTCCTCAACCCGTGCCATCGCGTCGGCGCCGCTGGGGGCCGGATCGGCAGCCATGCCGATGGCGATATCGGCGGCCTCGCCGCTGAGCGGGCGGTTGCGGTTGGCACGCAGCCAGTCGCGCGCCAGATTGCGGGTGATCTGCCGCAACCAGGGCAGGAAGCTGGAGGTGTTGTTGAGCTGATTGAGCTGTTGCCAGGCCTTGATGAAGGCTTCCTGGGCGATGTCCTCGCTGGCCTGTACATCGCGGGTGATGGCCAGGGCAATGGCGGTCACCGTGTTCTGGCACGCCATCACGATGCGGCCATAGGACTGCGTGCAGCCCTTGCGGGCTGCAGGCAGCTCGTTGTGCAGCATGCTATCCAGCGCTTCGGTGCTCATCGACAGGCCTCGTTGACGGTACTGCCAGACAGGACGCACGCCGGCGCCGGATGTGACCGTTTAATTTTCCGGTGGCGGAGCCGGGGTTGCCGGTGCGGGGACAGGGGTGTCGGGCTGGATGCGCACGCGGAAGCCATCCTCACCGTCCGTGTCGGGTTGCACCTGCGGTGTGGCCGGTGCACTGGTCGCCGGTGCGGTCACCGTGGGGCTGGCGGCCGACGAGGGGGCCGAGCGATGCCGCAGCATGATCACCAGGGCCACGCCGGCGATCACCACCAGCAGGGCGATGCGGATACGCCAGGCCCAGCCACGGCCAGTGGCAGCGTCGGCCGGTGTCTCGCGGAAGGCATATTCAGCGGTGGGATGGTCACGGCGGGTGGTGTCGAGCAGTCGCTTTTCGCGCAGGATCTCGCGTGCACGCGGCTGGTCGTTGGCGTGTACAACCCAGACCGAAGGCAGGTTCTCGCTGTTGACCTTGTCGGTATAGCTGAACTGGCCACGACGGTTGCTGTGGTAGGAGCGGCCATTGGTGACGCGTACTTCGATGCCGGCATCGCGCAGGATCTGCGCCACGCCTTCGGCATTTTCGACGCGCTGGCTGCTGAAAATCTTGCGCATGGTTCAGCCCTTGCTCGTTTCGTTGTCGTCGGGGGTGACGCGGATCAGCCCTTCCTGCGCGGTGCTGGCCACCAGTACCCCATCGCGGGTGTAGAACTGGCCACGTGCCAGCCCGCGCGAATCCTGCGCGCTGGGGCTGTCCAGCGAGTACAGCAGCCAGTCATCGACGCGGAACGGACGATGGAACCAGATGGCATGGTCCAGCGAGGCCATCTGCACATGCGGCTGGTAGTAACTGATGCCATGCGGGAAGGTGGCCGTACCCAACAGATGGAAATCGGATGCGTAGGCCAGCAGCGCCTGGTGCAGCTCCGGCGCATCGCCTACCTTCTCGTTCAAGCGCAGCCACACCTGGTGGTAGGGCGGACGCTTGGGCGGGTTGAGTTCGTCACGCGGGTAGACATGACGGAACTCGAACGGGCCGCCGCGCGAGAGCCAGCGCTGTACCTTCACCGGCAAGCGTTCCAGCACATCGGCCGGCAGCGGACGGTTGGGTTCGATGTCCTCCGGCTGCGGCACTTCCGGCATCTTGTGCTGGTGCTCGGCACCGCGCTCGGCCTGCTGGAACGAGGCCGCGCAGAAGAAGATCACCTTGCCGTGCTGGATGGCGGTGACCCGGCGTACCGAGAAACTGCCGCCATCACGGGTACGGTCCACGTCGTAGACGATGGGGTGGTCGATATTGCCGGCGCGCAGGAAATAGGCGTGCAGTGAATGCACGTGGCGACCGTTGTCGACCGTGGCCTGGGCGGCGGCCAGCGCCTGCCCCAGCACCTGCCCGCCAAACACGTACTTGGTGCCGATGTCGCGGCTCTGGCCACGGAACAGGTTGTCCTCCAGCCGCTCCAGCGACAGCAGGTCAATCAGTTCGGAGACCACGGGTTCGGGCGTGTTGGACAAGGCGGCGGCCTTCATTTCGGCAGGCCGCGATTATATAGGGGCCGGGAACAGGTGATCGGAAACCCCATGGGTCAGGAACGCGTGGTCAGCAGCCAGAAATCGGTAAAAGCAGGTGCCGGGCATTCACTGGCTCCTGTCCTCCTGTTCCTGGCTTACTTCCCTAGCCGGGCAGCCAGAGCCTGCAACGCCGCCTGCGCGTCCGGCGAGAACCAGGCCTCGACAAAACGCTCCAGCTGGATGTGCTCGGCCTGCATGGCCTCGTGCAGGTCGGCGCGGGCGATGGCGCGGGTCTGCAGCATGGGTTGCGGCGGCAGCTTGAGCTGGGCCTGCAGCCAGCCGATGGCGCGCTCGACCACCTGCGGCGCGCCGTCAGCAAGTTCATCGACCAGGCCGATTTCCAGGGCGCGCTCGGCGCTGACCAGCTGGCCGCCGGCCAGCAGCACGGCCGCCCGGTGCGTACCAACCACGCGCCGCATCAGGCGCTGGATGCCTTCGGGGGCGACCAGTCCCACCTGTACCTCGTTCAGGCCGATCACATAGGGCTTGGCCGGATCGGCGCTGCGCGCCATCACCCGGTAGTCGCAGCACAGTGCCAGCACGCAGCCGCCGGCCGGCGAATGGCCGGTGAGCGCGGCCACCACCGGCACGCGGCTTTCGGCCAGTGCGCGGGCGGCACCGAAGAAGGCCTGCCAGCTGTCCATCAGCTTGCGCTTGTCATCGCCGTGCGAGAGCAGGTGTGGCACGTCCATGCCGCCAGTGAAGATGCGCTCGCTGCCGGACAGCACGATGCCGTGCACGTCATCGGCCATGGCCTGGGTAACAGCGGCGATCAGTGCGCGGCACAGGTCGGTATCCAGTGCATTGACCGGCGGCCGCGCCAGGCGCAGTTCACGGATGGGGCCATGGTTGATCACTTCGATGAGCGTGGTCATGCTGCGGTTTCTCGAACGGCAAGGAGTCGTGGCCTGATGATAACCAAACCATTCGTGTGCGTACTGTTGGCGGCGCTGGCCGGGCCGGCGGTTGCCGCGCCGGCCTGTGTGAGTGTGGAGCAGGGTTGGGTGCGGCTGACGCCGGGCGCGATGCGGATGGCGGCCGGCTTTGCGCGTATCCGCAACGGCTGTGCCAGCGAGGTGGTGGTGGTGGGCGCGGGCAGCAAGGCGTTTGCTGATGTGTCGCTGCATGAAACCACGGTGGTGCAGGGCGTCAGCCGTATGCGCGAGATCGAGCGGTTGCCGATTGCTGCCGGGGCTGTTGCCGAGCTGAAGCCGGGTGGTCTGCATTTGATGCTGATGCAGCCGGAAGTGCCGCTGGCGGAAGGTGCGCGGCTGCCGTTGCGGTTGAGCCTGGAAGACGGCACCAAGGTCGACGGAACGCTGCAGGCAGGGCGCGAGGCGCCTGCGCGTTGATCAGGCCTCGGCCTGCTTCAACCAGTCGCGCGGTGACATTCCGGTTCGGGAGGCGAACACGCGCGATAGAGCCGAGGCATTGGCATAGCCGAGCTCGTCGGCCAGCGTCTTGATCGGCCGGCCTTGGCGCAGCCGGCGCTGGGCAAGCGCGATGCGCCAATCGGTGAGGTAGTCCAGCGGTGTCTGTCCGACGATGTCGCGGAAGCTGTTGGCAAACGCGGTGCGCGACATGCCGGCCTGTTCGGCCAGGCGGTTGAGTGTCCAGCTTTCGCCGGGGTGATCGTGCATGGCCGCCAATGCACGCGACAGGCGCGCATCCGACAGCCCGGTGATGAAACCGGCGGGTATCCCGGCTTCCTGCGGATGATCCAGCAGCCAGCGCAGCAGCTGGATGACCAGGACTTCGAACAGACGATCGGTCAGCAGGCGTTGGCCGCAGCGGACGTTGTCGGTCTCGTTGAACAGCAGTTCCAGCGTCATTGCCAGGCCGGGGATGCGTGCCAGCGGCAAGGCGATCAGCGAGGGCAGGCCACGCACCAGCGGATGGGCGATGCCGCCATCGAAATCCAGGCGCGCGCAGGTGAAGTCGGCGCCGTCGCGCGGCGGGTTGTGGAAGCGATGGCTGAGTGGGCGAGGGTAGAACAGCAGCGTCGGCACGTCGAAGTGCATGGATGCGGGGAGGTCGCGGCTGCCCGGATGACTGACTTCAAGTTGACCACGCCGCAGCACGTGCAGATAGGCGTGGCCTTCACCCGCAGCGAAGCTGGTCAGCCCGCATAGCGGGCCGGAGTGGAAAAGCTGCGCCTGGAAGCGGAAGTTCTCCAGAACACCAGCCAGTCGATCCACGGGGGGAGGCGGGCTCATCTGTATGGATTGGTTTGTTTATTGGACGAATCGTATCAGATGGTTCGGATTCGGGCGGGATACTTCTTCCACGGGCCGAGGGCCCGGCAAGCATCCCAACCGATCAGGAGATCGCCATGTCACGCATCAATCTTGAAACCCAGACCGTCCCCGCCGCCAGCCAGCCGCTGCTGGCACAGATCCACCAGGCCTTCGGCGCGACGCCGAACATGTTCAAGGCAGTGTCCAATTCCCCGGCCGCACTGCAGAGCATGTGGGCTGCGTTCGGCGCACTGGGCAGGGGCAGCCTTGGCAGCAAGCTCGGCGAGCAGATCGCCGTTGCCATTGCCAACCGCAACCGCTGCGAGTACTGCCTGGCAGCGCATACGGTGTTGGGTCAGAAGGCGGGCGCCAGTGCGGCCGAGATGGCATCGGCACAGGTGGGCCGGTCCGAGGACGCGCGCACCGCGGCGGCGTTGCGCTTTGCGTTGAACGTGGTGGAGCAGCGTGCGCAGCTGGATGATGCCGATGTGGCGGCGCTGCGTAGCGTGGGCTTTGGTGACGAGCAGATCGTCGAGATCCTTGCCCATGTGGCGTTGAACCTGTTCACCAACTACATCAACGTGGCGTTGGATGTGCCGGTGGATTTTCCGAAGGTTGCTTTGAAGTAAGGCGATGCGGGTGCAGGCAGATCACCGTCATGCCCGCAACTGCAGCTGCAATTGAAGCCCCTCTCCCACCGGGAGAGGGGTTGGGGTGAGGGTAGGAGCGAAGCACCGCGCTGCCAACAACGCCAGCGCTGAACCCACCCTCATCCGCCCCTTCGGGGCACCTTCTCCCGGAGGGAGAAGGGTCAGGTGCGTCTCAGCTCGAAGCCCCGCGCACAGCCTCGGGCAAGGGTGCGCTCTTGCCGGTCTGCGTATCCATCCAGACCACCACCACATTGCCGTCCGAATACAGCTTGCTGTCGTCCTTCTGGTCAACGATGCGGTGACCAATCGTCACGCTGCTATTGCCCAGTCGCTCGACGAACAGCTCCACGACAATGTCGTTCGGCCACACGATCGGCAGGCGGTAGTTGATGTTGGTATTGGCCACCACCGGCGCGATGCGGTCGCTCATCGATACGCCTTCCACGCCCAGCATCCAGCGCACGCGCGCCTCTTCCAGGTAGGACACGTACTTGGCGTTGTTGACGTGGCCCATCGAGTCCATGTCGCGCCAGCGCACGCTGATCGGCACGCGGGCCAGTTGCTTGTGTTCGTTGCTCATTTTGCAGCCTTCTTCTTGGCGGGGGCAGCTGCCTTCTTGGTCGCGGTTTTCTTGGCCGGCTTTTCCTTGCGCGGCGGGCGCGCATCGGGCTTGTTGGCCACGGCCGCGGGTTGTTCCGGGCGCGCGCTGGTCGAAGGCAGCATCTTGGCCAGGAACTGGCCGGTGTAGGAGTCCGGGTGTGCGGCCACGTCTTCCGGTGTGCCGGTGACCAGCACCGTACCGCCGCGATGGCCGCCTTCCGGGCCGAGATCGACGATCCAGTCGGCGGTCTTGATCACGTCCAGGTTGTGCTCGATCACCACCACCGTATTGCCTTCGTCACGCAGCTTGTGCAGCACGCCGAGCAGGGCCTCGATGTCGTGGAAGTGCAGGCCGGTGGTGGGCTCGTCGAGGATGTACAGGGTGCGGCCGGTATCGCGGCGCGACAGTTCCTTGGACAGCTTCACGCGCTGCGCTTCACCGCCGGACAGCGTGGTCGCGCTCTGGCCCAGCTTGATGTAGCTCAGGCCCACGTCCATCAGCGTTTCCAGCTTGCGGGCGATGGCCGGCACCGGCTCGAACAGGCGCAACGCATCTTCGACGGTCATTTCCAGCACGTCGTTGATGTTGTAACCCTTGTAGAGGATCTCCAGCGTCTCGCGGTTGTAGCGCTTGCCGTGGCAGACGTCGCAGGGCACATACACGTCCGGCAGGAAGTGCATTTCCACCTTGATCAGGCCATCGCCCTGGCAGGCCTCGCAGCGGCCACCACGCACGTTGAAGCTGAAGCGGCCCGGCGAGTAGCCACGCGCACGCGCTTCGGGCACCTGTGCGTAGAGCTCGCGCAGCGGCGTGAACAGGCCGGTGTAGGTCGCCGGGTTGGAGCGCGGGGTGCGGCCGATCGGCGACTGGTCGATGTCGACAACCTTGTCGAACAGGTCCAGGCCATCGACGCTCTTGTAGGCGGCAATCGGGTGCGAGGAGCCGTTGATCTCGTTGGCGGCCAGCGAGAACAAGGTGTCGTTGATCAGCGTCGACTTGCCCGAGCCGGACACGCCGGTCACGCAGGTCAGCAGGCCGGCCGGCACATCCAGGTCCACGTTCTTCAGGTTGTTGCCGCTGGCGCCACGCAGGCGCAGCGTCATCTTCGGGTTGGGCTTGTGGCGGCGGGCCGGGATCTCGATCTGGCGCTTGCCCGACAGGTATTGGCCGGTCAGCGAACGCGGTGCGTCCAGCAGGTCCTGCAACTGGCCCTGGCCGACGATCTCACCGCCATGCACGCCCGCACCCGGGCCGATGTCGACCACGTAGTCGGCCAGGCGGATCGCGTCTTCGTCGTGCTCGACCACGATCACCGTATTGCCCAGGTCGCGCAGGCGGGTGAGGGTGCCAAGCAGGCGTTCGTTGTCGCGCTGGTGCAGGCCGATGGACGGCTCGTCGAGCACGTACATCACCCCGACCAGGCCGGCGCCGATCTGCGAGGCCAGGCGGATGCGCTGTGCTTCACCGCCGGACAAGGTGTCGGCCTTGCGTTCCAGGGTGAGGTAATCCAGACCGACGTCGACCAGGAAGCCCAGCCGCTCGCTGATTTCCTTGACGATCTTGGTGGCGATCTCGCCGCGCCAGCCCGGCAGGCTGAGCTCACCGAAGAAGCGCTTGGCCTCGTCGATCGGCAGCACCGCGATGTCCGGCAGCGGGCGGTCGGCGACGAATACATTGCGCGCGGCCTTGTTCAGGCGCGCGCCCTTGCACTCGGGGCAGGGACGTTCGCTGATGTACTTGGCCAGCTCCTCGCGCACCGCCGGCGATTCGGTTTCGCGGTAGCGACGTTCCAGGTTGGGGATGATGCCTTCGAAGCGGTGCTTGCGTTGGCTGCGGCCACCGGCCTCGGTGAAATAGGTGAAGGTGATCTGGTCCTCGCCGCTGCCGTACAGCACGGCCTGCTTCACGTTCTCCGGCAGCGACTGCCAGGGCGCGTCCACGTCGAACTTGAAGTGCTTGGCCAGCGAAGCGATCAGCTGGAAGTAATAGGCATTGCGGCGGTCCCAGCCGCGCACCGCACCGGCGGCCAGCGACAGCTCGGGGTGCACCACCACACGGTTGGGGTCGAAGAACTCGGCCATGCCCAGGCCATCGCAGCCCGGGCAGGCGCCGACCGGCGAGTTGAACGAGAACAGGCGCGGTTCCAGTTCGGGCAGGGCGTAGTCGCAGACCGGGCAACTGTACTTGGAGGAGAACAGCTGCGGCGCCGCATCGGCGGCGTCCAGCGCCATCACCGTGGCCATGCCATCGCCCAGCTTGAGCGCGGTTTCAAAGCTTTCGGCCAGGCGCTGCTTGATGTCCTCGCGCGGGCGGAAGCGGTCGATCACCGCTTCGATGGTGTGCTTCTGGCGCAGCGTCAGCGCCGGCACTTCGTCGATCTCGTAGAGCTCGCCGTCCACGCGCACGCGCACGAAGCCCTGCGCGCGCAACTGGTCGAACACCTGTACGTGCTCGCCCTTGCGCTCACGGATGACCGGCGCCAGCAGCATGTAGCGCTGCTCCGGGTCCAGGGTCAGCACCTGGTCGACCATCTGGCTGACGGTCTGTGCCTCCAGCGGGTAGCCGTGGTCGGGGCAGCGCGGGCTGCCGACGCGGGCGTAGAGCAGGCGCAGGTAGTCGTAGATCTCGGTGATGGTGCCGACGGTCGAGCGCGGGTTGTGCGAGGTCGACTTCTGCTCGATCGAGATCGCCGGCGACAGGCCTTCGATATGATCCAGGTCGGGCTTTTCCATCACGCTCAGGAACTGCCGCGCATATGCCGACAGCGACTCGACATAGCGGCGCTGGCCCTCGGCATAGATGGTGTCGAACGCCAGCGAGGACTTGCCCGAGCCGGACAGGCCGGTGATCACGATCAGCTTGTCGCGGGGCAGGTCGAGGTCGATGTTCTTGAGGTTGTGCGTCCGCGCACCGCGGATGCGGATGAAATCCATCGCCATGGGAAATCCGATTTGGACCGCTGCCGGCTGGGCCGGTAGCAGGGGGTGTGGGGGCGTCGCTGACGGCAGTCAATCAGCCTAGCGGCCTTGTCATTTGGGGGCAATTGCCCGCCTTTGCCAGAGCCGGCGTGTCGCCGGGGCCGATCCGGGCGGCGGCCGCTGAACCGGGGTTCAGGCTGGAAGGGTCGGGGCAGGGGGTGGGTTGACCCGAGATTGGTACGGCCGGTAAAATCCCGCTTCTGTCCGCCCTCGATGGCGGGCACGGCGACCACAATAACTACAGAGGAAGTCTGGTCATGTACGCAGTTCTGGTAACTGGCGGTAAGCAGTACCGCGTCGTTCAGGGTGAAACCCTGCGCGTGGAAAAACTCGAAGTCGAAGCCGGCAACGAGATCAAGTTCGACAACATCCTGATGCTCGGCGATGCCGACGGCATCAAGCTGGGTGAGGCGCTGAAGGGCGCTTCGGTGACCGCCAAGGTTGTGGCCCACGGCCGCGCCGACAAGGTCCGGATCATCAAGTTCCGTCGCCGCAAGCACCACATGAAGCGTCAGGGTCACCGTCAGTACTACACCGAAATCGAAATCACCGGCATCGCCGGCTAATTGCTAAGGAGAATCCGTCATGGCACATAAAAAGGGCGTAGGTTCCTCGCGCAACGGTCGCGATTCCAACCCGAAATACCTCGGCGTCAAGATCTTCGGTGGCCAGGCCATCGAAGCTGGCAACATCATCGTGCGTCAGCGCGGCACCCAGTTCCACCCGGGTACCGGCGTCGGCCTGGGCCGTGACCACACGCTGTTCGCGCTGGTCGATGGCAAGGTTGAGTTCACGGTGAAGGGCGCCAACAAGCGCCGCACCGTCAACGTCGTCACGGAAGCTTAATTCCGTACGCGCAAGCCGCCCATACTCCGGTGTGGGCTGCTGACGAGAGCCCCGCTTCGGCGGGGTTTTTCGTTGCTTGAAGAACATTCCACGGGCATCTTTGCCCGTTTTCCCCGGCAGCGCCGGGGCCGGTAGAATCCAGCGGTCGGGCAGCTTGCCTGCCGCCATCAGTGGGCAACCAGAATCATGAAACTTGTAGACGAGGCGGAGATCCAGGTCACCGCTGGTAATGGCGGTAACGGCTGCATCGGCTTTCGCCGCGAAAAGTTCATTCCACTGGGTGGCCCGGATGGTGGTGACGGCGGCGACGGCGGTAGCGTGTGGATCCGCGCCGACGAAAACCTGAACACCCTGGTCGATTTCCGCCACGACCGCATCTTCAAGGCGCAGCGCGGCGAGAACGGCATGGGCCGGCAGGCCTATGGCAAGGGCGGCGAAGATCTGGTGATCACCGTGCCGGTCGGCACTGTTGTCATCAATGTCGCCACCGATGAGGTCATTGGTGACATGACCGTGCATGGTGATCGTCTGCTGGTGGCCAAGGGCGGCAAGGGCGGCCTGGGCAACATGCACTTCAAGAGTTCCACCAACCGCGCGCCGCGTCAGGCGCTGCCGGGCGAGGAGGGCGAGGAGCGCCTGCTCAAGCTGGAGCTGAAGCTGCTGGCCGACGTGGGCCTGCTGGGCTTCCCCAATGCCGGCAAGAGCACCCTGATCCGTGCCGTTTCGGCGGCGACGCCGAAGGTGGCCGATTACCCGTTCACCACCTTGTACCCGAACCTGGGCGTGGTGAAGGTTGAGAATTACCGCAGCTTCGTGATCGCCGATATTCCGGGCCTGATCGAGGGTGCGGCCGATGGTGCCGGCCTGGGTGCGCAGTTCCTGCGTCACCTTCAGCGCACCCGTCTGTTGCTGCATCTCGTCGACATCTCGCCGATGGAAGGTGGCGTGGAAGGCATCTCGCCGATCGAGCAGGTGCGTGCTATCGAGCGCGAGCTGGGCAAGCATGATCCGGAGCTGCTGAAGAAGCCGCGTTGGCTGGTGCTGAACAAGGCCGACCTGATGTTCGAGGACGAGGCCAAGGCGGCTGCCGAGCAGGTGGTGGCCGAGCTGGGCTGGGAGCAGCCCTGGTATCTGGTGTCGGCCCTGGGCCGTGAGGGCACCTGGCCGATCATGAAGGACATCATGGCTTTCTTTGACCAGCAGAAGATGCTGGAGGAAGAGGAGCGCCACGCGCAGGGCCTTTGATTCAACAGGCCAGTGCTGGATCAAGAGCGCCGCTTCCCGTAAGGGAGGCGGCGTTTTTGTAGTGCCGAGCCATGCTCGGCAGGGACTTTCCCAATAAAGCCAGCGTGTAGTGCCGAGCCATGCTCGGCAGGGGCTTTCCCAATAAAGCCAGCGTGTAGTGCCGAGCCACGCTCGGCAGGGGCTTTCCCAATAAAGCCAGCGTGTAGTGCCGAGCCATGCTCGGCAGGGGGCTTTCCCGATAAAGCCAGCCGGTAGTGCCGAGCCATGCTCGGCAGAGGGTTCACTGGTAAAGCCCCTGCCGAGCATGGCTCGGCACTACAGGTGAAGTCGCGGGCAATAAAAAACCCGACACAAGGTCGGGCTTTTCATGCCGGGAGTCTTGCGACCCCTGGTGATCGCGCGGATCAGGCAGCCTTGATGGCCTTGATGCGAGCGGTCAGACGGCTCTTGTGACGCGCAGCCTTGTTCTTGTGAATCAGGCCACGGGCGCTGAAACGGTCGAGGATCGGCTGGGCGACGGCGAAGGCTGCCTCGGCGCCGGCGGCGTCGTTGGCGTCCAGAGCCTTGATCACCTTCTTGACGGCGGTGCGCAGCATCGAACGCTGAGCCGTGTTACGCGCGTTGCGCACAACGGTCTGCTTGGCGCGCTTCTTGGCGGACTTGATATTGGCCACAGTGGTGGTTTCCTGAAAATCGATGTGGTGGGAACAGCAAGCATGCAAGTATGATGGCTGTCCGATTGAACGTCAAGTCAAGTTGTCAAGAGGGAGCTTCATGAGCGGTCGCCTGCTCAAATCCACTGCCGTTTTCAGTTCCATGACGTTCCTGTCCCGCATCAGCGGGCTGATCCGCGACCAAGTCTACGCCCATGTGTTCGGCGCCAGTGCGGCGATGGATGCATTTGTGGTCGCATTCAGGATTCCCAACTTCATGCGCCGGTTGTCTGCCGAGGGCTCGTTCTCGATGGCGTTCGTGCCGGTCCTGGCCGAGTACAAGGCCAAGGGCGACCACGCCGCGGTGAAGGCGCTGGTGGACCGGGTGACGGGCGTGCTGACTGCGTCTCTGCTGGTAATGACGGCGCTGGCGATCCTGCTGGCCCCCTGGTTGATGCGGGTGTTCGCGCCAGGCTTTGCGCCGGGTAGCGAGCAGGCCGAGTTGGCCACGCTGATGCTGCAGATCACCTTCCCGTATGCGCTGTTCATCTCGCTGGCATCGCTGGTGGGCGGGGTTCTGAACAGCTACCAGCGCTTCGCGATACCGGCGTTGTCGCCGATCCTGCTCAACATCTCGATGATTGCCGCGGCCCTGTGCCTGGTGCCGCATATGCGTGCCTGGGGCTACGAGCCGGTGTTGGCGCTGGCCTGGGGCGTGTTTGCGGCCGGCATCCTGCAGTTGGCCTTCCAATTGCCCTCCCTGGGCCGGTTGGGGCTGCTGCCCCGACCGCGCTTCGATCTGGCCCACGCTGGCGTGCGCAAGATCATGAAATTGATGGTGCCCACCCTGTTCGGCTCCTCGGTGGCCCAGGTCAACCTGCTGTTCAACACGCTGGCAGCCTCCATGCTGATGGGGGGCAGCGTGACCTGGCTGTATTACAGCGACCGCCTGCTGGAGTTCCCGCTGGGCATGTTTGGCGTCGCCATCGGTACCGTGATCCTGCCGCACCTGGCCAGTCGCCATGCCAGCGCGGACCCCGAGGGCTATTCCAAGGGGCTGGATTGGGGTTTCAGGCTGTGCCTGCTGATCGGCGTGCCGGCCTGTATTGGTCTTGTGCTGTGCGCACAGCCCCTGCTGGCCACCCTGTTCCAGTACGGGCGGTTCTCCGCGCAGGACATGCGCATGAGCAGCCTGAGCCTGATGACGCAGTCGTTGGCGGTGCCTGCGTTCCTGCTGGTCAAGGTGCTGGCGCCCGCCTTTTATTCGCGCCAGGACACGCGCACGCCGGTGAAGGCGGCAGTGGCCTCCATCCTGATCAACATCGTCTGCACGGTGCTGTTGTTCGCCGCCATGTTCTGGTTCAGTCCCATGGGCCAGGCCGCGCTTGTCGCCGCCGATGGACAGTGGCTGGTCGCACTCAAGAAGGTGGAGGGCGCGCACGCGCTGCTGGCGTTGGCCATTGCGGTGGCCGGTTGGGCCAATGCCCTGCAACTGTGGTGGTACCTGCGCCGGGCGCAGGTGTACCAGGCCCAGCCTGGTTGGGGCCGGTTCCTGCTGCAGCTGCTGGTGGCGAGCGTGTTGATGCTGGCCGCGGTGGTGGCATTGCGGCTGTTCTGGTCCGATTGGACGGCCTGGGCCTGGTGGGAGCGTGGCTGGCGCCTGGCCGTGCTGGTAGGCACCGGTGGTGCGGTCTATGCCGCCGGCCTGCTGCTGATGGGTTACCGGCCGCGCGAACTGCGCGGCCAGTAAGCCGACAGGGTGGCCGGCACCGTTATACTTCAGGGCTACACACGACAGAACCGGCCCGTATGGTCCGGATCCGGATGGAATGAGCAGGCTTTTTAGAGACGTCGAAGGCGGGGTGCTGTTCCCGCAGGGAAGCGTGGTCTGCATTGGTGCCTTCGATGGCCTGCACCTGGGCCATCGGGCGCTGGTGCGCCACGCGGTTGCCCGTGCCCGCGCGTTGGGGGTGCCGGCCGTGGCCTTGGGCTTCGAGCCGCTGCCGCGTGAGTTCTTTGCCAAGGACAACCCGCCGCCGCGGCTGATGCTGGCCCGTGACAAGGTCGCCACCCTGCGCCAGCTTGGCGTGGACAGCGTGGGGCTGCTGCGCTTTGACGCCAGGATGGCGGCAATCACCGCCGAGGACTTCGTCCGCGACATGCTGGTGCGCCGGCTGGGCGTACGTGAAGTCTGGATTGGTCCCAAGTTCCATTTCGGCAACCGCCGTGGCGGCGATATCGCGCTGCTGCAGGCGATGGGCGCCGAGCTCGGCTTTGTCGCTGGTGAAATCGAGCCGGTGCACCTGAACGGCGAGCGCATTTCCAGCACCCGCATCCGCGAACTGATCGTGGCCGGTGAGTTCGATCATGCCGGCGAGTTGCTGGGCCGCCCCTATTCGATTGGTGGCCGGGTGGTGCGTGGGCGCCAGTTGGGCCGCACCCTGGGCTTCCCCACCGCCAACTTGCGTTTCCCGAAAACACCCGCACTTTCTGGTATCTACGCTACGTGGGTACATGGCGTTTTCGAGCAGCCATGGCCGTCGGTGTCGAGCTTCGGCACGCGCCCCACGGTTGAAGGTGTGGAGCCGCTGCTTGAGGCACATCTGTTCGACTTCCATGGCGATCTGTACGGCCGCCATATCGAAGTGGAATTTGTCGCCAAGCTGCGGGATGAAGAGAAGTTCAACGATCTGCCGGCGTTGACCGAGCAGATGCACCGCGACGCAGAACAGGCGCGTCGCATCCTCAACGAACACAGATTGCGAGCTACCGCGTGAGCCAGGATTACAAAGCCACCCTCCATCTGCCGGCAACGGAATTCCCGATGCGCGGCGACCTGCCCAAGCGCGAGCCGGGCATCCTGGCACGTTGGGAAGAGCAGGGCATTTACGCGCAGCTTCGCGAGAACGCGAAGGGTCGCCCGCTGTTCGTGCTGCACGACGGCCCGCCGTATGCCAATGGCCAGATCCACCTGGGCCACGCGGTCAACAAGATCCTCAAGGACATCATCGTCAAGTCGCGTTACCTCGACGGCTTCGATGCACCCTACATCCCGGGCTGGGATTGCCATGGCCTGCCGATCGAGATCGCGGTCGAGAAGAAGTGGGGCAAGGTCGGGGTCAAACTCGATGCCGAGCAGTTCCGGCAGAAGTGCCGTGAGTACGCCGAAGAGCAGATCAACCTGCAGCGCGCTGACTTCAAGCGCCTGGGTGTGATTGGCGATTGGGAGAATCCGTACAAGACGCTGAGCTTCGATTTCGAGGCCAACGAGATCCGTGCGCTGTCCAAGATCGTTGCCAACGGCCACCTGGTGCGTGGCGCCAAGCCGGTGCACTGGTGCTTCGACTGTGGCTCGGCGCTGGCCGAGGCCGAGATCGAATACCAGGACAAGACCTCGCCGGCCATCGACGTGGCCTACGCCGCGCGCGATTCCAAGGCGCTGGCGGCCAGCTTCGGCGTTGAACTGCCGGCTGGCGTGGAAGTGGCGGTGCCGATCTGGACCACCACGCCGTGGACGCTGCCGGCTTCGCTGGCGGTGTCGCTGGGTGCGGACATCGATTACGTGCTGGTCGAAGGCCCGGCCCACAACGGCCAGCCGCGCTGGCTGGTGCTGGCTTCGGCGCTGGCCGAGCGTTCGCTGTCGCGCTACGGCGTGACCGAGGTGGTCGTGCACGGCCATGCCAAGGGTTCGGCGCTGGAGAACCAGCTGCTGGCGCACCCGTTCTACGCCAACCGCGACCTGCCGCTGCTCAACGGCGAACACGTTTCCGATGCCGACGGTACCGGTGCGGTGCATACCGCGCCCGGCCATGGCCAGGAAGACTTCGCGGTCAGCCAGCAGTACGGGGTGATGGACAAGTACAACGCCGGCCAGATCAACCCGGTCGATGGCCGTGGCGTCTACCTGCCGTCGACGCCGCCGGCCGGTACGGTCGAGCTGGCTGGCCAGCACCTGTGGAAGGCACAGCCGCTGATCGTCGAGGTGCTGCGCGAGAGCGGCGCGTTGCTGGCGTTCTTCGAGATCCAGCACAGTTACCCGCATTGCTGGCGCCACAAGACGCCGGTGGTGTTCCGTGCCACCCCGCAGTGGTTCATCTCGATGGACAAGGCCAACCTGCGCAACGACGCGATGGCGGCCATCGACAACGTGGGCTGGTTCCCGACCTGGGGCAAGGCACGCATCAGCAGCATGGTCGACGGTCGCCCGGATTGGTGCATCAGCCGCCAGCGCACCTGGGGCGTGCCGATTGCCTTGTTCACCCACCGCGAGACCGGTGAGCCGCACCCGCGCAGTGTCGAGCTGATGCAGCAGGTGGCCGACCGCGTGGAGCAGGGCGGCATCGACGTCTGGTATTCGCTGGACGCCAGCGAGCTGCTTGGCGATGAAGCGGCCCAGTACGAAAAGGTCACCGACATCCTCGATGTCTGGTTCGACTCCGGCGTGACCCATGAAGGCGTGCTGCTGGCACGTGGCTTCGGCAAGCCGGCCGACCTGTACCTGGAAGGCTCGGACCAGCACCGCGGCTGGTTCCAGTCCTCGCTGCTGACCGGCGTGGCCATCGACAAGCACGCCCCGTACAAGCAGTGCCTGACCCACGGTTTCACCGTGGACGAGCACGGCCGCAAGATGTCCAAGTCGCTGGGCAACGGCATCGAGCCGCAGGAAATCATGCGCACGCTGGGTGCGGACATCCTGCGCCTGTGGATTGCCTCGGCCGATTACAGCAACGAGATGTCGCTGTCGCAGGAAATCCTCAAGCGCAACGCCGACGCCTACCGCCGCCTGCGCAACACCGCGCGCTTCCTGCTTGGCAACCTGGACGGCTTCGATCCGACCCAGCACCAGGTGGCCTTGCCGGACATGGTCGCCCTGGACCGCTGGATCGTGCATCGCGCGTTCGAGCTGCAGGAGAAGATCAAGGCCGCCTACGCCAACTACAACATGGCCGAGATCGTGCAGCTGCTGCTGAACTTCTGCAGCGTTGACCTGGGCTCGCTGTACCTGGACGTGACCAAGGACCGCCTGTACACGATGCAGGAGGATTCGCGCGGCCGTCGTTCGGCGCAGACGGCGATGTTCCATATCGCCGAGGCGTTCGTGCGCTGGGTGGCACCGATCCTGACCTTCACCGCCGAAGAGCTGTGGGGCTACCTGCCGGGCAAGCGTGCCGACAACGTGTTGTTCACCACCTGGTACGACGGCCTGGCACCGTTGCCGGCCGACGCTGAGCTGACCGCTGCTGATTTCGATCAGCTGCTGGCGCTGCGTGAGCAGGTCTCCAAGGTGCTGGAGCCGATGCGTGCCAATGGCGCCATCGGTGCCGCGCTGGAAGCGGAAATCACCGTCGCTGCCAACGAGGAGCAGGCCGCGCGCTGGCAGCCGCTGGCCGAGGAGCTGCGCTTCCTGTTCATCAGTGGCGATGTCAGCGTGCGCCCGGCGACCACCGACGAGGTGTTTGTCAGCGCGCAGCCGACCGACAAGGCCAAGTGCGTGCGTTGCTGGCATTACCGCGCCGATGTCGGCTCGGTCGAAGCGCATCCGGAACTGTGCGGCCGTTGCGTCAGCAATATCGATGGCGCTGGCGAAGACCGCCGCTGGTTCTAAGCGCCGGAAACCCGTGGCCAGGAACGAGGGGCGCGTGGGGTAACCACCGCGTTCCCGTTTCTTCACTGAAGAACTTTCAAGGGTGTTTGCATGCAGTCCAAAGCGGTTAAACCCAATGCGTTGATCTACCTGCTGGTGTCCGTGGCCGTGATCGGCCTGGACCAGTGGAGCAAGGCGTGGGTGCTGTCCAGCCTGCCCGAGTTCACCCCGGTGCCGGTGATCGAGGGTTTCTGGAACTGGTACCGCACCTATAACACCGGCGCAGCATTCAGCTTCCTCAGTGATGCCGGTGGCTGGCAGCTGTGGTTCTTCACGTTTCTGGCCGTCGCGATCAGTGGGTTGATGGCGTTCTGGCTGTCGCGCACGCCGCGCGCCAACTGGCGCAGTGCGCTGCCGTATGCGCTGGTGATCGGTGGTGCCATCGGCAATGTCATTGATCGCCAGATCCATGGCCATGTCGTCGATTTCATCCAATGGTATGTGGGCAACCACTACTGGCCTGCATTCAACATCGCCGATTCGGCGATCGTGGCCGGTGCCATCGGTATCGCGCTGTCTGGCCTGTTTGAAGGCAAGGCAGTAAAAAAAGCCGGATAATTCCGGTACTTGTTCCCATGATCGGCAACTGCCGGCCTGAGTAGTGACTGATGGACGTATTGCTCGCCAATCCCCGTGGTTTCTGTGCCGGTGTTGACCGTGCCATCGAGATCGTCAAACGCGCCATCGAAACGCTGGGCGCGCCGATCTACGTGCGCCACGAAGTGGTGCACAACCGCTTCGTGGTGGACGACCTTAAGGCGCGCGGCGCGATCTTTGTCGAAGAGCTCGACGAAGTGCCGGACGGCAACACGGTCATCTTCAGTGCACACGGCGTCTCCAAGGCGGTGCGTGCCGAGGCCGAGCGACGCGGTCTGAAGGTGTTCGACGCCACCTGTCCGCTGGTGACCAAGGTGCACCTGGAGGTGGCAAGGCACTGCCGTGCCGGTCGTGACGTGGTGTTGATCGGTCACGAAGGCCACCCGGAGGTGGAGGGCACCATGGGCCAATGGAACCGAGAGAACGGGGTTGGCAACATCTATCTGGTGGAAAGCGTCGAGGACGTTGAGGCCTTGCAGGTCTCGCAGCCGGAGAACTTCGCCTACACCACCCAGACCACGTTGTCGGTGGACGATACGCGGGCGGTGATCGAGGCCCTGCGGACGCATTTCCCGATGATCCAGGGGCCGAAGAACGACGATATCTGCTACGCCACGCAGAACCGCCAGGATGCCGTGCGTGACCTGGCCAAGCGCTGCGACCTGGTGCTGGTGGTGGGGTCACCCAACAGCTCCAACTCCAACCGCCTCAGCGAGTTGGCCCGGCGTGAAGGCGTGGAGTCCTACCTGATCGATGGTGCGCATGAGATCGACCCGCAATGGGTGGTCGGCAAGCAGCACATCGGCCTGACTGCGGGTGCATCGGCGCCGCAGGTGCTGGTGGACGGGGTGATTGCACGCCTGCGTGAGCTCGGTGCCGGTTCGGTTGGTGAGTTGGATGGCGAGCCGGAGTCGATGGTGTTTGCGCTGCCGAAGGAACTGCGTCTGCGGCTGGTGAACTGACGGCGCGCCGAGCGTGGCGTTCAGCTTGTGGGGAGCGCCTGCGCATGTTCGGCTGAGGTTCTGCCGGTAATGCCCTTTGCCGAGCATGGCCCGGCACTACCGATCGTAGTCGCTGCGTAAACCGCTCCCCTGTAGAGCCGAGCCATGCTCGGCTGAAGCTTTGCCGGTAATGCCCCTTGCCGAGCATGGCTCGGCACTACCGACGGCGAAGTCGCTGCATAAACCGCTCCCCTGTAGAGCCGAGCCATGCTCGGCTGAAGCTTTGCCGGTAATGCCCCTTGCCGAGCATGGCTCGGCACTACCGACGGCGAAGTCGCTGCGTAACCGCTCTCACTGTAGAGCCGAGCCATGCTCGGCTGAAGCTTTGCCGGTAATGCCCCTTGCCGAGCATGGCTCGGCATTACCGATGGCGAAGTCGCTGCGTAAACCGCTCCCCTGTAGAGCCGAGCCATGCTCGGCTGAAGCTTTGCCGGTAATGCCCCTTGCCGAGCATGGCTCGGCACTACCGACGGCGAAGTCGCTGCGTAACCGCTCCCCCTGTGGAGCCGAGCCATGCTCGGCTGATGCTCTACCGGTAAAGCCCTTTGCCGAGCATGGCTCGGCACTACATTTGTCATGTTTGTCGATAGGCATGGCTTGGCACTACGGACAGAAAAAAGGCGGCGCCAATGGCGCCGCCTTTTTGTTTGCATCGCTGGGGTATCAGCAGCAGCGGAAGCCGCTCCTGCCGCCGAAGCGGGCTTCCTGGCGTTCGCGGAAGAAGGTCTTGTAATCCATGACCTCGCGGTCGGGATGCTTCTCCCGCATGTGCCGGACGTAGTTGTCGTAGTCCGGCACGCCGCAGCAAAGCCGCGCGGTCTGCACCAGACGCCGCCAGGTGCGGCGGAACGTCTGGTACTGGCCGACGGGGACCAGCTCGGTGCCCATTACAGGTCAACCTCGTGCGGCTTCAATGCCACGTAAGGGGTTTCCTTGTCGGTGCGGACCGGCGAACGGCGTGCAGCGGCGATGGTCTTCACCGAGTACACCAGCACTGCGAACACCACGAACAGGAACAGCGCGGTCAGGCCAGTGTTGATGTAGTTGTTCACCATCACCTGGTGCATCTGGTCGAAGTTCTTCGACGGTGCCAGCAGTTCGCCGGCGGCAATGGCGTCACGGTACTTGTGCGCCTGGGCCAGGAAGCCCACTGCCGGGATGTCGGAGAAGATCTTGATGAAGCCAGCCGCGGTGGTGCAGATCAGCAGCCAGATGGCCGGGATCAACGGCACCCAGGCGTACTTGTCCTTCTTCATCTTGAACAGCACCACGGTGCACAGCAGCAGCGCCACGCCAGCCAGCATCTGGTTGGCAATGCCGAACAGCGGCCACAGCATGTTGATGCCGCCCAGCGGGTCGGTCACGCCCTGGTACAGGAAGTAACCCCACAGTGCGACGCAGCCGCCGGTGGCGATGAAGCTGGCCACCCACGAGTCGGTGCGGCGCAGGGCCGGCACGAAGTTGCCCAGCAGGTCCTGCAGCATGAAACGGCCCGAACGGGTGCCGGCATCGACGGCGGTCAGGATGAACAGCGCTTCGAACAGGATGGCGAAGTGGTACCAGAACGCCATCATGCCGTCGCCCGGCAGCACTGCATGCAGGATCTGCGCGATGCCCACGGCCAGCGTCGGGGCGCCACCGGCGCGCGAAAGGATGGTGGTTTCGCCGATCTCGCTGGCGGTTGCGGTCAGCTGCTCAGGAGTGATCGCAAAGCCCCAGTTGGTGACGACCTGCGCCGCATGCACCACGTCGGTGCCGATGATCGCGGCCGGGCTGTTCATGGCGAAGTAGATGCCCGGCTCGATGATCGAGGCGGCGACCATGGCCATGATGGCCACGAACGATTCCATCAGCATGCCGCCGTAACCGATGTAGGCGGCATGGCCTTCATTGGCCAGCAGCTTGGGGGTGGTACCCGAGCTGATCAGCGCATGGAAACCGGACACCGCGCCGCAGGCAATGGTGATGAACAGGAACGGGAACATGCTGCCCTTCCACACCGGGCCGGTACCGTCGGCAAACTGGGTCAGCGCCGGCATCTTCAGTTCCGGCATCACGATCAGGATGCCGATCGCCAGGCCGACAATCGTGCCGATCTTGAGGAAGGTGGACAGGTAGTCACGCGGGGCCAGCAGCAGCCACACCGGCAGCACGGCGGCGACGAAACCGTAGCCGATCAGCATCCAGGTGATCTGGATGCCGGTGAAGGTGAACATCGGACCCATCACCGGGTCGGCGGCTACCTTGCCGCCGTACCAGATCGCTGCCAGCAGCAGGATCAGGCCCACGACGGAGATCTCACCGATCTTGCCCGGGCGGATGTAGCGCATGTAGATGCCCATGAAGATTGCAATGGGCATTGTCGCGATCACCGTGAACATGCCCCAGGGGCTGCCCTCCAGTGCCTTCACCACGATCATCGCCAGCACCGCGAGGATGATGATCATGATCATGAATACGCCGAACAAGGCGATGGTGCCGGGCACCTGTCCCATTTCCTCGCGCACCAGGTCGCCCAGCGAGCGGCCGTTGCGGCGGCTGGAGATGAACAGGATCATGAAATCCTGCACCGCGCCGGCCAGCACCACGCCGGCAATCAACCATAGCGTGCCGGGCAGGTAGCCCATCTGCGCGGCCAGCACCGGGCCGACCAGCGGGCCGGCGCCTGCAATGGCGGCGAAGTGGTGGCCGAACAAGACGTGCTTGTTGGTGGGCACGTAATCCAGGCCATCGTTGTTGATGACCGCCGGGGTGGCGCGGGTGGGGTCAACGCCCAGCACCTTGTTGGCGATGAACAGGCCGTAGTAGCGGAAGGCCACCAGATACAGCGATACCGCCGCGATGACGATCCACAGGGCATTGATGTGTTCGCCGCGGCGTAGTGCCACGACGCCTAGACAGAATGCGCCGATCAGGGACAGCAATGCCCATCCGGCTTTGGAGAAACCTTTCATCGAGTGGCCTCGCAGGAGAATGCATCCAAGGGTCTACCCATGCCGGGCGGGGGTCAATGTGCATGGCTGCTGAAGCGGATGCGACTTTGGTCTTAGGACGAATCCCGATGGTGCTGAATGCGCTGCCTGCAGAGGGGCTTGCATCAGGCTTTACGCAACAAATGGTTGCATGGGTGACGATTGCGGCAGGCCGCGGCTGGCCGCACTTTGTGTCACATCAATCTGGAGATGAGCATGAGCAGTCAGCAGTTCGCCACGGTGCTGCGCACCTTGAAGGGTATGCCCACCTCCGATGGGGCGGGGGTGCGTCTGACGCGGGTGATCGGGACGCCGGCATTGCCGGACCTGGACCCGTTCCTGATGCTGGACGAATTCGGCACCGACCGCGCGGAGGACTACATCGCCGGCTTTCCCAGCCACCCGCACCGCGGTTTCGAGACCGTCACCTACATGCTGGACGGGCGCATGCGGCACAAGGACAACCACGGCAACGAAGGCCTGCTGACCCCGGGCAGCGTGCAGTGGATGACGGCTGGGCGCGGGCTGGTGCATTCGGAAATGCCGGAACAGGAGTCCGGGCGCATGCGTGGTTTCCAGCTATGGGTAAACCTGCCGGCGCGTGACAAGATGGTGGCGCCGCGTTACCAGGAGTACGCACCCGAGCGTATCCCCACATTCTCGCCTGCGCCGGGGGTGGAGGTGAAGCTGATCGCTGGTGACGTGGGGCAGGAGCAGGGGCCAATCCAGCAACCTGCCACCGATCCGCTGTACCTGGACGTGACCTTGGCGGCCGGGGCGCAGTGGCAGTGTCCACTGCCCGAGGGCCACAACGCATTTGCCTATGTCTTTGAAGGCGAGGCCGTGCTGGGTGAAGCCGATGCCGCGCGCAGCGTAGCCCAGCATGAGCTGGCGGTGCTGGGCGGTGGGGCGGTGTTGCCACTGCGCGGTGGTGAACAGGGCGCACGCTTGATCGTGGTGGCCGGGCGCCCCTTGCGCGAGCCGGTGGTGCGTCATGGCCCGTTCGTGATGAATACCCGCGAGCAATTGATGCAGGCCTTCATCGACTACGAGCAGGGCCGCTTCTGACGAACAACCGCCTGATCAGGCAGGGCCTGGTCGGGCGGTTCCGCCATCCGCTGTCACCGGAGGTCGTGCTCAGCGTGCGCCGGCCAGCGCCGAGGAATTGAGGCTCAGGGTCTGGGTCAGGTTCTGCAGGTTGCCCAGCTCGGCGGTGTCGGCGGCGTCGATCCAGATCTGCGCGAAGCGGTTCTTGTCCAGCTTGACCACGGTGATGCGGCGCGACTCCAGCCCGGGCAGGTCGCGGCCGCCCATGTCCAGCTTGTACCAATGCATGGACTCGCCGCCGAACGAACCCTTCTCCGCACGCAGGGCACGGTTGAAGGCCATGTCCGGATCGCGCGCGGTCAGCATCATGTTCAATACGGTGCGACCGTCACTGGTGGAGGCCTTGCACACGATGAAATCGCTTTGGGTCTGCTGATCCCAGTGCAGGCCACTGTCGGCGGGCAGCGTTGGGCATTGCTCGGCCTGCTGGGCCAGGGCGGTGGAACTGAGGGCAAGCAGCATGGCTGCGGAAACGATACGGACAGTCTTCACTACGCATTCCCCATGAAGCATCGTACGCAGGACGGCACGATGAAAGTCGAATTCGAGTTCTGAAGGTGGCTGTGGCGGGCGGGCAGTGTTCCCCTGGCCCGGTGCGCATATCCCCATGCGCCCGACCACCGGGTGACGTTATTACAAAAATGGCCGCAGATGCAAAGTGCTGGTCTGTGTCACACAAAAACGGCCCCGGGTAGGGGCCGTTTTCGCGGTGGTTTCACGCCAGGGCTTACTTGTCGCTGCCTAGCCACTTGTAGGCCACGCCACCAATCAGCGCACCCAGGATGGGGGCAACCCAGAACAGCCACAGCTGGCTGATGGCGCCGGCACCGGCAAACACTGCAACAGCAGTGGAGCGGGCCGGGTTTACCGAGGTATTGGTGACCGGGATGCTGATCAGGTGAATCAAGGTCAAGGCCAGACCGATAGCAATGGGGGCGAAACCCGCCGGTGCACGGCCATGGGTGGCGCCCATGATGACGATCAGGAACACCGCGGTCAGCACCACTTCGCACAGGAACGCGGCGGCAACGGTGTAGCCACCCGGTGACAAGGCACCGTAGCCATTGCTGGCGAAGGCACCCGGCTGGCTGCCATCGATCAGGAAATTGGCATTGCCCTGGGCAATCTGCAGCAGGATGAAACCGGCGAAGAGGCCGCCCAGCACCTGCGCCACGATGTACGGCAACAGGTCCTTGCCGGAGAAGCGCCCACCGGCCCACAGGCCGATGCTGACCGCCGGGTTGAAGTGGGCGCCGGAGATGTGGCCGAAAGCATAGGCACCGGTCAGCACGGTCAGGCCGAAGGCCAGCGCCACGCCAACGAAGCCGATGCCCAGCGGGTTGCCGTCACCCCCAAAATTTGCCGCCAGCACGGCGCTGCCGCAGCCGCCAAGTACCAGCCAGAAGGTGCCGAGAAACTCGGCAGCCAGGCGCTTGCTCATGCTCATGATTTATTCCCCAGAAATACCCCGAAACGGGTGTGGGGAAAATACACGTAGAACCTGTCCATGTGCGTTTTAAAAACGTTAACCGCAGCGGGGACAGCTGCGTTATCGCGGGGGTACGCCGCGACGCACAGGCAGTTGTCAACGCGGTAGGGGAATGAATTCCTTGTCATCGCCAGGGATGCTGCCGAAGCGGCCATTCTCCCAATCGTCCTTGGCCTGCTCGATGCGCTCCTTGGAACTGGACACGAAGTTCCACCACAGGTGGCGCGGGCCATCCAGGGGTTCGCCGCCCATCAGCATGGCTTTGACAGGGGTCTTGGCGCGCAGGCGGCCGCGTGTGCCGGCTTCGGGGATGATCAGGTGCTGGTTGGGAACATCGACGCCGTCCAGCTGCGGATGTAGAGCGCGCGCTCCACGTGCGAGGTATCCAGGTCGATCTCGGCGCCGGGCACCAGGTCGATGGCGACATTCAAGGTGTCGGCAAATACCTTCACCGGCGATTCCTCGCCGTAGGCGCGGCCGGCGATCACGCGCAGCCAGGCACCATCGCGGCGCTGCTGCGGCAGCTGATCGGCGGCGAAGTGGAAGAACGCCGGATCGGTTTCTTCATGACTTTTGGGCAGCGCCACCCAGGTCTGCATGCCATGCAGGGCCTGCTCATGCTCGCGTGCGGCAGCCGGCGTGCGTTCGGAATGGGCAATGCCGCGGCCGGCCGTCATCCAGTTGACGTCGCCGGGGCGGATGACCTGCTCCGAGCCCAGCGTATCGCGATGTCCGATCTGCCCGGACCACAGGAAGGTGACGGTTGCCAAACCGATATGTGGGTGCGGGCGGACATCAATGCCCTGCCCGGGGCTGAAAATGGCCGGGCCCATATGGTCCACGAACACGAAGGAGCCGACGCTGCGTGCCTGCAGGGTGGGCACGGCGCGGCGCACCTGGAAGCCGCCCAGGTCGTGGACGCGCGGGCTGATGATGGTGGTCATGGCTGGCTGCTCCGGCTTGCATGGATGTGGGCGCAGGATGGCATGGCCGGGGCGAAGACGGGGTTACCGTGCAGGGAATGGATTGTTGTCGCGGTGGGGGGAGTGGGGGATGGAAGCGTTACCCCTCCCCAGCCCTCCCCTTCGCTGCGCGAAAGGGAGGGGGCCAAAGCCCCGGTTGCGCGCAGGCCTGCGACTTCGCCCCCTCCCTTTGCGAAGGCAAGGGGAGGGCTGGGGAGGGGTGAGCTGTTGCTCCTGCTCATCTACCAGACAAACAAAACCAGTCTCTCCTGCAACCACATTGCCCCATACGCAAACCCCAAACAAGGAACGGAAGCCAACGTGAAGGGGCTACAATCGCTGTCTTCCTTCCCCATCCGGAGACCTCCGCAGTGACCCGCAAACTCGTGCTGTTGCGCCATGGCCAGAGCCAGTGGAACCTCGATAACCGCTTCACCGGCTGGGTGGACGTGGACCTGACCGAGCAGGGCCGCCAGGAGGCCGCCACCGCCGGCCGGCTGATGAAGGAAGAAGGCCTGCAGTTCGACGTGGCCCACACCTCGGTGCTCAAGCGCGCCATCCACACCCTGCAGGGTGCATTGGCCGAGCTGGGCCAGGATTGGCTGCCGGTCAACAAGTCCTGGCGTTTGAACGAGCGTCACTACGGTGGCCTGCAGGGCCTGGACAAGGCCGAGACCGCCGCCAAGCATGGCGAGGAACAGGTCAAGGTATGGCGCCGTTCCTACGACATCCCGCCGCCGCCGATGGACCTGGCCGATCCGGGCCACCCGATCCATGACCGTCGTTACGCTGGCCTGGACCGCAATGCGCTGCCGGCCACCGAATCGCTGGCCACCACGCTGGACCGTGTGCTGCCGTACTGGCACGACGCCATCGCCCCGCAGCTGAAGGACGGCAAGACCGTGCTGGTCACTGCCCATGGCAACTCGCTGCGCGCGCTGTACAAGTACCTCAACAACGTGAGCAAGGAAGAAATCCTCGAGCTCAACATCCCGACCGGCATTCCGTTGCTGTTCGAATTGAACGACGACCTCACGGTCAAGTCGTTCCGCTACCTGGGCGACCCGGAAGCCGCCAAGAAGGCCGCCGAGGCCGTGGCCAACCAGGGCAAGGCCAAGTAAGCAATCTACTGAAAGCAGCACCCGCATGGGTGCTGCTGCCAAAACGGTGAACAAAAAAATCCGATGCCAATCCTGGCATCGGATTTTTTGTATCTGCAGGAGCGGCGTGAGCCGCGAAGCTGGCGTTGTTGAAGTTAAAAGCACCGATGAAACCTGATGATGTCCCAGCTTTGCTGCCTGCACAGCGCCTGGGAAAATCCGGTCTGCGCGCTGTCGACGTAGCCCGGGTAAGCGAAGCGCACCCGGGGCTGTGATTTGAAAACAGGTTCAATTGCCGTAGGAGTGGCGTGAGCCCAGAAGCCGCCACTGCTGAAGTCGCGAGTCAGGGGGTATCGCGGCTCCGGGGCTTACGCCGCCACAAAAAGACAGCTCCGCAGCTTCAGCGTTGGCACTGTGTTGGAGTTGCGTTGCAGCGGGCGTTGTCACGCAAGGCCATGTCCTTGCCGACGTTGTAGGCGCCATACAGTACCGCCATCACCAGCAGCGCCAATCCCAATGCCAGATTCTCCCGACGGACACCAGGAGCGGTTGGCGACGCGACAGCTGCAAGCGCATTGTTGGCGGGCGCGTGAGCAAGCAGATCCTCCGCCGCAACCTCCAGTGCTGCGGCCATCGCCATCCGTGACTCCAGCGAGGCGTTGCCTTCGGATTCCAGCCGTTGCACGGTACGCGGGCTCAAGCCGCAGATGCTGGCCAGGTGTTCCTGCGACCAGCCGCGGGCTTCGCGCAGTTGCCTGATCCGCTTTCCGTCGATCTTCATTGTTCCATCTTCCATGGTGCGTTCCTGACGATGTTAGCCGAGCTGGCAAGCTGCCGGAAAACGGCGGCGGGCAACACGACAGCAAGCCGACAGCAGTGTGTCGCCCTAGGCGAATCAATGGTTTGCAGACGGGTGTGCCGGCCCGCGCGGGCCGCCACAGTTACCGGGGCTGGCTGCGGGTACACGCCATGCCATCATCGGGGACTGATAACGATGAGGGGAGTGTCAGCTTGAGCAAATGGATGATGTCGCTGGTGGCAATGGTGGCACTGAGCGCCTGTAGTGGTGCTCCCGAAGCGGCGCCTCGCGCCACGCAACAAGCGGCTGTTGCAACGGCGACAGCGCAGCGTGGCGAGGGCAGCCCCTATGAAGTGCTGGGCAGCGAGGTATGGGACGTACCTGACCCAGTCAGCGGCCGCAACTACCAGGTATTCGTGGCCCTGCCAGCCGGCTACGCCGACAACCCGGACAAGCGCTACCCGGTGTTGTACGTCACCGATGCGGACTATGCATTCCCGCTGGTCTGGCAGATGGCGAGGCGCTTGAATGTCGAAGGCCGCAAGATCGAGGACTTCATCCTGGTCGGTCTGTCCTATGCCAAGGGGGAGGGCGGCATGCAGAGTCGCCGGCGTGACTACACGCCCACTGCCAATGGGCCAAGTGGTGCCCCAGCCGATGCCGTGCACGGTGGCGCCAGCGACTACATTGCCTATCTGGAAACGCAGGCCTTGCCCTTTGTGGCCAGGCGTTACCGCTCTGACGAGAGTCGGCGTCTGTTCCTTGGGCATTCCTATGGCGCCTTGCTGGGCACGCAGGTGCTGCTGGAGCGACCACAGCTGTTCAGCGGCTACATTCTCGGCAGTCCATCGTACTGGTACGACAAGCGAGTGATGGAACGCCGGGTGGCTGCGGCAGGCTCGCCAACTGGACTCAGCGTACGGGCCTACATCTATGTGGGCGAGTACGAGTCGGTGCAGCACGGTGGTGATGCCGACATGGTGGACGATGCGCAGCGCATGATCGGTCTGCTGGGTGCCCGCGGCGGCCAGGCATTGGCGTTGAAGCTCGATGTACTAAATGATGAGGATCACTTGAGTGTTGCGCCGCGTGGCTTCATGCACGGCTTGAAATACCTGCTTGCCGCGCCGAAGAGCTGAGTCGTCCAGCCCGTTGCGCCGGGCACGGTGCACGGACTGCGGCCGAGCCTGGGGGCGGCACCACCACCAGCGGCAGGTGCGGTGCCGCGCGGCTTGGTTGGACTTTGTTCAATCCTTGCAGCACGCGCTACGCCATATCCTCGTCGCCAACGCGGCATCGGATCGATACCGAGCAGGGCCCAGCCCGACGCCGGATAATCAGCGGTGAGCGTCTGACGGCTGCGGGGAGCTGGTGCGCAGCGGCGGAGCGCATGCACCGCATGCCGGCGACGGCAATGGGGTGCATGCGACGGCAGAAGGCTGGGCTTACTTGAATTCCAGCGTCTTTTCGAACGACTTCAGCTCGTGGCGGGCCAGCGCCAGGTTGGCGTGGTTGCGGTCCAACACCACGTACAGGAACAGGTCCTTGTTGCCTTCCAGCGGGCGGATCAGGTGGTACTGCTTGGACAGGGTCAGCAGGATGTCTTCGACCACATCGGTCAACCCCAACGAGTTGGCGACGCGGCGCTTGGCGCGGACCACGTCGGCGTTGCCGGCAGCGGCAACCTCCATGTTGATCGCACCACCACCGAGCGTGCTCAGCGTCATGCCGCTGTCCGCGTCGACCAATGCCGCGCCGACAAAACCGGCGATGTTGCCCAAATCATCAAGCTTCAGGTTTGCAGCCATTTCCCATCCAGTAAATTGAGTGATGCCACAACAAAAAAAAGCCCGCCGGGAGGACTCCCAAGCGGGGGCGGGCAGCATAGCGAAAAGCGTCGATACATGGCCAGCAAGGCCACGCCTGCTTCCTGTGGGCAGCCTCAGTTTTCGCGGAAAAACTGGCTGGGGCTCAAACCAAAGCGGCGCTTGAACATGGTGGCGAAGGCGCTTGGGCTTTCGTAGCCCAGGGCGAGGGCTACGTCGATGACCTTCTCGCCTACGGCGAGCTGTTCCAGGGCGCGCAGCAGCCGCGCCTGCTGCCGCCATTGACCGAAGGTCATGCCCAGCTCGCGCGCACACAGGCGCTGGATGGTTTTCACGTCCACCTGCAGGCGCGCGGCCCAGTCCTGCAGCGTGGACGCATCGTCGGGATGCCGCTCCAGCCGCCGACCGATCTGGCGCAGGCGCGGGTCTCGTGGTTCGGGCAGATGCAGTGGCAGGACCGGCAAGGTCTGCACTTCGTCCAGGATCAGGCGCATCAGGCGGCCATCGCGGGAGTCTTCGGCATAGGACGGGGCGATCTGCGCGGCGGCGCGTATCAGCGCGGCCAGCAAGGGCGTGATCGAGACCGCCGATGGCGTTGCCGGTGCCTGCGGCATGCAGTGCGGCAGGATGTACAGGCTGCGCATCTGTACCGCACCGATGCAATGTACCTGGTGGCCGACACCGGCCGGCATCCAGATTGCACGTGTGCTCGGCACCACCCAGCGGCCCATGCCCGCGCGTACCACCAGCACGCCGGTTTCCGCGTACACCAACTGGTGGCGGTCCGGGTGGTGGTGCAGCGGGATCAGCGTGGTAGCGGCGTAGTCGCGGGCCTTGCAATACACCGCCGTGTTGGGGCCGGCCGGCAGCGGCAAGCGCCGGCCTTTACGGTTGCTGGTGTCCTTTTCAAGAAGATGCATGACCATATCGCGCAGGATGGGCGGCGAGGGGGAATCTACCATGCCGGCCTCCCCTCGGTTTCATGGCCATCCCATGTCGTCCACCGCTTCCGATATCAGTGCTGCTCCGTCCCCACAGCGTCGCCCGGTCGCGGTGGGCGTGCTTGCGGCGATCAGCAGTTCGCACCTGGTCAACGACATGATGCAGTCGCTGATCCTGGCGCTGTACCCGATCTTCAAGGGCCAGTTCCACCTGAGCTTCGCCCAGGTGGGCCTGATCACGCTGACCTACCAGCTCACCGCGTCGCTGTTCCAGCCCTTGATCGGCCTGCGCACCGACAAGCGGCCGGCGCCGTATTCGCTGCCGATGGGCATGTTGTCCACCTTGTGTGGCCTGTTGCTGCTGGCGTTCGCACCGAACTTCGTGACGGTGCTGGTGGCGGCGATGTTGGTCGGCATCGGCTCGGCGATCTTCCATCCGGAATCCTCGCGCATCGCGCGGCTGGCTTCCGGTGGTCGCCATGGCCTGTCGCAGTCGGTGTTCCAGCTTGGAGGCAACGCCGGCACTGCGGTGGGCCCGCTGCTGGCTGCGGCGGTGATCGTGCCAAATGGGCAGCGCAGCGTGGCCTGGTTTGCCTGTGCGGCGCTGTTGGGCATTGGCTTGCTGACCTACGTCAGCCGTTGGTACCAGCAGCATCTGCTGGCCGTGGCCGCGCAGCCCAAGGCCGCGGCCAAGCCGGCCAATCTGTTGCCGCCGAAAACCGTGGCCTGGGTGATCGGCATCCTGTTGGTGCTGATCTTCAGCAAGTACTTCTACATCGCCGGTTTGAGCAGCTATTACACGTTCTACCTGATCCAGAAATTCCACGTGTCGGTACAGAGCGCGCAGCTGCACCTGTTCGGTTTCCTCGCGGCGTCGGCGGCTGGCACTCTGCTTGGCGGACCGTTGGGTGACCGCATTGGCCGCAAGCCGGTGATCTGGGCCTCGATCCTGGGTGTGGCACCGTTCGCCCTGATCCTGCCGTACGCAGACCTGCAATGGACCATGATCCTGACGATGGTCATCGGCTTTGTGTTGTCCTCGGCGTTCTCGGCCATCCTGGTCTATGCACAGGAGTTGATGCCCAACCGCATCGGCACGGTGTCCGGCCTGTTCTTCGGCTTCGCCTTCGGCATGGGTGGGTTGGGTGCCGCGGTGCTGGGCGTGCTCGCCGACCACACCAGCATTCTCTGGGTCTACAAGGTGATCTCGTTCCTGCCGCTGCTGGGCATCGTCGCCGCCTTTCTGCCCAACCCGCGCGCGCGCTGAGGTGTGGATATGCAACGCCCGGCCGTGGCCGGGCGTTGTTGCCCTGGGAACTTCAGGGTGCCGCTCGGTTCTGCGCGGCTTGGTACCAGTGTTGGCTGCGGTTGACGAGGTACACCACGGAAAGCATCACCGGCACTTCGATCAGCACGCCGACCACGGTGGCCAGGGCTGCACCGGAATGCACACCGAACAGGCTGACCGCGGTAGCCACCGCCAACTCGAAGAAATTGCTGGCACCAATCAGCGCGGAAGGGCCGGCGACGCAATGGGTCACACCCAGCTTGCGGTTGAGCAGATAGGCCAGACCTGCATTGAAATAGACCTGCAGCAGGATCGGCACGGCGAGCAGGGCGATGATCAGTGGCTTTTCAATGATCTGCCTGCCCTGGAAGCCAAACAGCAGCAACAGCGTGGCCAGCAATGCAGTCAATGACAGCGGCCCCAGCCGTTCCAGCACGCTATCCAGACGCGCCTGCCCGCCACTGCGCAGCAGCCATCGGCGTAGCAGCACGGCAATTGCGACCGGCAGCAGGATGTACAGTGCTACCGAGAACACCAGCGTTGCCCAGGGCACGCTGATTGCCGAAATGCCCAGCAACAGCGCCACCAACGGGGCGAACGCCAGCACCATGATGGCGTCGTTCAAGGCCACCTGGCTCAAGGTGAAGTTGGCATCGCCACGGCACAGGTTGCTCCACACGAACACCATTGCGGTGCAAGGCGCGGCGGCCAGCAGGATCAGGCCGGCCATATACGAATCAATCTGCTCGGCTGGCAACCACGCCGCAAACAGGTGGCGCAGGAACACGCCGCCCAGCAGTGCCATCGAGAAGGGCTTCACCGCCCAGTTGATGAACACGGTGACGCCGATGCCGCGCCAGTGCTGGCCCACCTGGCGCATCGCGCCGAAATCGACCTTCAGCAGCATCGGAATGATCATCAGCCACACCAGTACGGCCACCGGCAGGTTGACCTTGGCCAGTTCCATACCGCCGAGCCGCGCGAATGCCGCCGGGAAGAGATGGCCAAGCAGGGTGCCGGCGAGGATGCACAAGGCCACCCAGACGCTGAGGTAGCGCTCGAACAGGCCCATGCGCACGACTTGTCCGGTCACGGCGTGTCCCCATCGTCGGCTGCCATCACGCCGATGGCATCCAATGCGGACTGCAGTGACTGACGGTCATCCCATACGGTAGGGGGCAGGGCAAGCAGCGCCCGCAGGCGCGCTTTGATGATGCGGTGTGCCCGTGCGAATGCGGCACGCTTGGCCGCGTCATCGCCTGCAACCGCAGCCGGATCCGGTTGCCCCCAGTGCGTGCGCACGAAGTCGCCAAACACCACCGGGCAGGTTTCGGCGGCTGCGGCGTCGCAGACCGTAACGACCAGATGCAGGCGTGGGGCATCGGCAGCGGTGAATTCATCCCAGGATTTGGAGTGCAGGCCGTCGCTGGCGAAACCTTCGGATTGCAGTTGCGCGATCGCCAACGGGTTGACCGTGCCCGTGGGTTGGCTGCCCGCACTGAAGGCAGCAAACCGGTCGCCGCCCCAAGCCCGCAAGCTGGCTTCGGCAAGCACACTGCGGGCACTGTTGCCGGTGCACAGGAAGAGGACGTTGCGGGTCATGGCGATGGCTCGGTGCAGATAAGTGATTTGAGCAGGCAGGCGGCGCGGTTTGCGCGCATGCCGGCGGGTGGGTTCAGCAGCAGCTCTTGCCCTGCGTGGTGTTGCAGTTCGGGTCGGGCGAGCCTGCGCAGCAGTTCTCCGTGAGGTACGCCAGCAAGGCATTCATGGCCGGGTAGTCGGCCCGGTAACAGACATTGCGGCCGAGGTTCTCGCTCTGTACCAGTCCGGCTTGCACCAGTTCCTTGAGATGGAAGGACAGCGTCGCATTGGGCACGGACAGCGCCGCGGCAATGTCGCCGGCCATGCGTCCTTGCGGGCCGGCCTCCACCAGCAGGCGAAAGGCGGCAAGACGGGTCGCGTGGCCGAGCGCGGTGAGGCCGGCTATTGCCTGATTCATTTCCATATTTCTAGAATAGTCGAATGAATAAGAGCGAGCAAGCCATGTCTGATCCACTCCCGAACATCGATCCCCAACTGCTCCCGGACCTGCAGGCCGACCTGTTGGGTGCCGAATCGTGCACGCACCGGCCGCGCATCCTGTTGCTTTACGGCTCGCTGCGGCCGCAATCGTTCAGCCGCAAACTGGCGTTGGAAGCCGAACGCGTGCTGCAGCAACTGGGCGCGGAAACCCGCTTGTTCGATCCGCACGATCTGCCGCTGCTCGATAGTTGTGGCAAGGAGCATCCAAAGGTGCAGGAGTTGCGGGCGCTTTCCCTATGGTCGGAAGGGCAGGTATGGGTATCGCCGGAGCGGCACGGCACGCTGACGGGGGTGTTCAAGAACCAGATCGACTGGCTGCCGCTGGAAGATGGCAGCGTGCGTCCTACCCAGGGAAGGACCCTGGCGGTGATGCAGGTCTGCGGAGGCTCGCAGTCCTTCAATGTGGTCAACACCCTGCGCGTGCTTGGCCGTTGGATGCGCATGGTCACCATCCCCAACCAATCCTCGGTACCCAAGGCCTGGCAGGAATTTGATGAGCACGGGCGCATGCGGCCCTCGCCGTACTACGACCGGGTGGTCGACGTGATGGAAGAGCTGATGAAGTTCACCATGATGGTGCGCGGGCGCAGCGATTACCTGGTCAGCCGCTACAGCGAGCGCAAGGGTGCAGCCGAAGCCGCCCAGCTGGCGCGCGCGGCGGGGGTGGTTGAAGCCAACGCGCCCTGAGTTGCCGCGACCTGCCCCTCTCTTTCGCTGCGCGTAGGGGAGGGCTGGGGAGGGGCAGTCCTTGCGTTTGCACCCGAATTGTCCGATCAGGCATGGACCGGCTCGTGATCTGGTTGTGCATCCGCGCAAGAGGTGGGGGCGCATGTGCCGGATTGGGATGCATCCGCTCTTTCATTTGTGCACGATGTTGCACGTTTTGTAGTGTTTGTGCATTATCTGGTTGAGGGTTTCATTCGCGCCCCATGGCGATCCCGATGCCGCTTGGGCTGATTCCCAGCCAGACCCACATCACTACCCACCGCTATCACATGACTGCCCCGGACCCCGACGCGCTGCCGCAGGAGCGCCAGCAACGCATCCTCGACCAGCTCCGCAAGCAGGGCCGGGTGGTGGCCAATGAGCTGGCACTGGCGTTCGCGGTTTCCGAGGATTCCATCCGCCGTGATCTGCGTGAGATGGCCGCCAAAGGCCTGTGTCGGCGGGTTTATGGCGGGGCCTTGCTGCCGACGCCGCAGTTCGACGCCTTGCCCGAACGGGTGGGGCGGGATGATCCGGAGCGCAGTGCCCTGGCCTCCCACGCCGCCTCGCTGCTGTTGCCGGGTCAGGTGGTGCTGATGGATGCCGGTTCCACCAATGTCGCAATTGCCCGCGCGCTGCGGGATACCGCTTTGACCGTGGTCACCAATGCGCCAGCCGTTGCCGATGCCTTGGCCGGTGCGCAGGCCGCCGAGGTGGTGATGATCGGTGGCAGGATCGATCCGCGCGCTGGCGGCGCCATCGGTTCCATTGCCTTGCAGCAGCTGGCCGCAGTTCAGGCCGATGTCTGCATCCCCGGTGTCTGCGCGGTCGATCCTGAGACCGGCATCTGGAGCATCAATGCAGAAGAATGTGCGTTCAAGCAGGCCATGCTGCGGGCCAGCGCTACCACGCTGATTGTCGCCGGCAACGAGAAGCTTGGCGCGCGTGGCAGTTTCCGCATCGCCGGTATCGAGCAGGTTGATCAACTGCTGATCAGCGACCACGTCGGCACGGAAATGCAGGAACGGCTGGCCCCCTTCACCCAGCGCCTGCATCGGGTTGTCGTCGCACAAGCTTGATGCAGTGGCGCGATCGCGCGTGCCTGCAATGGAAACAACAAGGACCCCCAAGTGACGAATTCAACAGCACTGCAGCGCAGCCAACAAATGGCCACGCGCGCCGCCTTCTTCATCCCCGGCTTCGCGATCGCCTGCTGGGCACCGCTGGTGCCGTTTGCCAAGGCGCGGGCAGGACTGGATGACGCAATGTTGGGCATGTTGCTGCTGTGTCTGGGCCTGGGCTCGCTGCTTTCGATGCCGTTGGCCGGGCTGCTGGCGGCCCGTCATGGTTGCCGACCGGTGATGCTGGCAACCGTGCTGATGATGGTGTTGACCTTGCCGCTGCTGGCGACGGTGTCCGCACCCTGGAGTATCGGTCTGGCCTTGCTGATTTTCGGTGCCGGCATCGGTGCGATGGATTGCGTGATGAACATCCAGGCCGTGGTGGTGGAGCGCGACGCCGGCCGCGCGATGATGTCCGGCTTCCACGCTTTCTACAGCATCGGCGCGTTGAGCGGGGCGGCGCTGGTGGCCTTGCTGCTGTCGGTGGGTACGGGCGCGCTGGTCGCCTGTCTTGTGGTGGTGGCGGGTGTGCTTGCCATCACCGCCGGGTCGGCACGCTGGTGGCGGACCGAACGCGCGGCGCAGGAGGAGTCGAGCTTTGCCTGGCCGCGTGGTGTGGTGGCGGTGATCGGCGCGGTGTGTTTCATCAGCTTTCTGGCTGAAGGTTCGATGCTGGACTGGAGCGCGGTGTTCCTGCATGACGTCCGCGGCGTGGCCTTGGCGCATGCCGGTTGGGGCTTTGTCGCCTTCAATATCGCGATGACCTGCGCGCGCCTGTTGGGCGACAGCGTGGTCAATCGCTTGGGTGCGAGCAAGGCAGTGCTTGCCGGCGGCCTGCTCGCCTGTGCCGGCTTTGCCCTGGCCACGCTGGTGCCAAGTTTTGCGGTGGCCCTGCTGGGCTATGCGCTGGTCGGTATCGGCTGCGCCAATATCGTGCCGGTGATGTTCAGCCTGGCCGGGCGACAGACGCGCATGCCAGCAAGCGCGGCCATACCCGCCGTCACTACATTGGGCTATGCAGGCGTTCTATTGGGGCCGGCCGCCATCGGCTTCATTGCCCAGCAATGGTCGCTTCCGGTCGCTTTCCTGATTGCCGCAGGCTTGCTGGCCTGCGTGGCCGTGATTGGTTCGCGCCTGCGGGTGGGGTGAGCGCCAGCTTGGCTTGACAGGGGGGGCATAAGGCTGTGCTACGTGCCGTAACAGGGGGGGCTGACTTTTGGCGGGTCCGCCTGGGTCCGTCGTGTATTAGTCTCCAAGGTTCGGTCGCTGCAACTGCGCGCCCCTTCCCTGTTTGGTCGGAGATATCCATGTCGTTCAACAAGCTTGTCCCCCTGTCCCTGACGGTTGCCATCGCCGCCTCGCTGGCTGCCTGTGGTAAGACCGATGCTCCCGCCGCGCCTGCCGCAGAAGCCAAGGCCGCATTCGACCAGTCCCAGCTCAAGACCCAGCTGATTTCGCTCAATGCCGCCGATGTGGACCCGTCGGTGCAGGCCTGTGCGGACCTCAATGGCTTCGTCAACAGCAAGTGGCTCAAGGCCAACCCGGTGCCGGGCGACCAGACCACCTGGGGCAGCTTCGAGATCCTGCGCGAGCGCTCGCTGGAAGTGCAGCATGCGCTGGTCGAGCAGGCGGCTGCCGGCAAGGCCGCCGCCGGTTCCAACGAAGCCAAGATCGGCGACATCTGGAAGACCGGTTCGGACGAGGCAGCCATCGAGGCGGCCGGTATCAAGCCGCTGCAGCCGGAGCTGGACAAGATTGCCGCGCTGAACGACAGCGCCGCGATCTCCGCCTATCTGCGTGATGCCTATGCGCAGGGCAATGGTTTCCTGTTCTCGCTGTACGCCAGCCCGGACTTCAAGGACTCGGCCAATGTCATCGCCTACGTCGGCCAGGGCGGCCTGGGCCTGCCGGAGAAGGGCTACTACTTCGACGAATCGCAGGCCAAGATCCGCGAGGCCTATGTGGCCTATATCGAGCAGCTGTTGACCCTGTCCGGCGTCGATGCCGCGCAGGCCAAGCAGCAGGCCAAGGCGGTGATGGATTTCGAAACCCGTCTGGCCAAGGCTTCGCTGTCGCGCATCGAGCTGCGTGACCCGGCCAAGCGTTACAACCCGGTCAGCGCCGCCGATGCCGACAAGCAGACGCCGAATTTCAGCTGGACCGCGCTGTTCGATACCTTGCAGGTGCCGGCCAAGGACAAGTTCTCGCTGGCCCAGCCGGGCTTCTTCAACGAACTGAACACCATGCTGGCCGACGTGCCGGCCGCTACCTGGCAGGCCTACCTGCGCTTCCACACCGTGGACAATGCCGCGCCCTACCTGAGCAAGAACTTCGAGCAGGCCAACTTCGATTTCTTCAGCAAGACCCTGCGCGGGCAGCAGGAAATGCAGCCGCGCTGGAAGCGCGTGCTGGAGTCGGTGAACGGCTCGATGGGCGAGGCGCTGGGCCAGCTGTACGTGGAGGCGGTGTTCCCGGCTGAATCCAAGGTGGCCATGCAGCACCTGGTGGAAAACCTGTCGGTCGCGCTGAAGGCACGCCTGGAGACCCTGCCGTGGATGGGCGAGGACACCAAGAAGAAGGCACTGGAAAAGTGGGCCAGCTTCACTCCGAAGATCGGCTACCCGGACAAGTGGCGCGACTTCTCGGGCCTGACCACCAACGCTGACAGCTACCTGGGCAATATGCAGGCCGCACGTGCGTTCAATTACCGCTACATGCTGGGCAAAATCGGCAAGCCGGTGGACAAGACCGAGTGGGGCATGACCCCGCAGACGGTGAATGCCTATTACAACGCCACCAAGAACGAGATCGTGTTCCCGGCCGCCATCCTGCAGCCGCCGTTCTTTGATGCCAAGGCCGATCCGGCGCTCAACTACGGTGGCATTGGTGCGGTGATCGGCCACGAGATGATGCACGGCTACGACGACTCGGGTAGCCAGTTCGCAGCCAACGGCAACTTCGACAACTGGTGGACCGATGCTGATCGCACCGCGTTCAACAGCCGCACCGACCAATTGGTGGCGCAGTTCGATGGTTATGAATCGCTGCCGGGTGTGAACGTCAAGGGCAAGCTGACCCTGGGCGAGAACATCGGTGACCTGGGCGGCCTGACGGTTGCCTACGACGCCCTGCAGATGGCGCTGAAGGAAGACCCGAAGGCCAATGTACCTGTTGACGGCTACAGCCAGGATCAGCGCTTCTTCATGAACTGGGCCACCGTGTGGCGCCGCAACTTCACCGATGGCGAGCTGCGTGTGCGCCTGAACACCGATCCGCATGCGCCGGCCAACTTCCGTGCCAATGGTGCGCCGTCCAACATGCCGTCCTATGCCGCCGCGTTCCAGTGCAAGGCCGGTGATGCGATGGTGCGTGGTGATGACAAGCGGGTTGTGATCTGGTGATTGCTGCCTGATCGCGTGCGAAGGAGAGCCCGGCATTGCCGGGCTCTTCTTTTTCCGTTCTGGCTTTTTCTGCCCTCATCATGTTGCTTCGGCTTCGGCTTCGGCTTCGGCTTCCGGCTCCGGCTCCGGCTCCTGCTTCGGCTCGGGCCTGGCTTTGGCTTCTGTCCTTTGCTTTTTTGCCGTGTACTGCCTGCTGTCATTCCCGCGAAGGCGGGGGGCGCTCTGGCCGGATGTCGCCAGCCACGACGTCGGATCGCTCTCAGCATTGACGGCGTAGCGGCAATGGCGAAACCCACCACCAGGGGCAGAGAGCCGTACCCCTGACCACGCGCCGCGCACCCCCGCCATGCTATGAATGGCTGCAGTTCCCGGCAGGTCTGCATGATGGGTTTTCCACCAGCTATGGATTGGTTGCACGCACCGCTGCAGGCAGGCATGGCGGTGGTGATCTTCGTCGCGCATCTGTTGACCGCCGCGCGCGCACTTACCCGTCCCAATCGGGCACCTGCGTCCCGCGCGGCATGGGTGGCGGTGATCATGCTGGCACCGATGGTGGGCATGATCGCGTACCTGCTGTTGGGGGAGACCAGCATTGGACGCTCACGCTTGCGGCGCCTGCAGCGGGTGCGGCAGAACCTGGCGCAGATGGAGGGTGGCGGTCCCCTGCATGCCCTGTCTATGACCCCGCAGATGCAGGAAGACAATGTTGCCGCGCTGTTCGCAATGGCGCAGTCCATCAATGGCTTCAGCGCAGTGGCCGGCAATCACATCGCCCTGCTGGGAGCGGCGCATCTGCATGCCGATCCCACCATGGACTGCCGCGCCGCCATCGACCGGCTGGTGGCAGACATAGGGCAGGCCCGGGAGAGTGTGCATATCGCTTTCTACATCTGGTTGGACGACGGCGCCGGTGGCCGGGTTGCCGATGCAGTGGCCGCTGCCGCACGCCGTGGCGTGGCTTGCCGGGTGATGGTGGATGCGCTGGGTTCGCGTGGCTTCATCAAGGGGCCGCGCTGGCAGCAGCTGCGGCAGGCCGGTGTGCGCCAGCTGGCGACGTTGGACGACATCAATCGCCTGCAGCACATGGCCTTCAGTCGCATGGATCTGCGCGACCACCGCAAGATCGTGGTCATCGACAACCGCATTGCGTTCTGCGGCAGCCAGAACTGTGCTGACCCAGAGTTCCGGGTGAAGCCTGCATTTGCACCATGGATCGATCTACTGCTGCGCTGCGAAGGCCCGGTGGTGCGGCAGATGCAGTACCTGTTTCTCAGCGGCTGGATACCCGAATCCGGCGAGGGCGGGCTGGACGACTATGCAGCAGCGGGCGGCACCGTGGTGGGCGAGGGCAGTGCCACCGCGATTGTCTTCGAGACCGGGCCGATCACCCGCCACAATGCGATGGCCGACATGTTCGTGGCCTGCATCTATGCCGCACGCCGTGAGCTGGTGATCTCCACACCGTACTTCGTGCCGGATGAGTCCCTGCTGCGGGCCTTGTGCGCCGCGCCGCGCCGTGGCGTGGTGACGCGGGTGATCTTTCCCGCCCGAAATGATTCCTGGTTGGTCGGGCAAAGCAGCCGCAGCACCTATGCGGATCTTCTGCAGTGTGGGGTGGAGGTGTTCGAGTATCCGCTGGGCCTGCTGCACGCCAAGTCCTTGACCCTGGATGGCGCAGTGGCATTGGTGGGGTCGGCCAACATGGACCGTCGCAGTCTGGAGCTGAACTTCGAGAACAACCTGCTGATCGCAGACGCGCAGGCGGTGATGGCCATCCGCCAGCGCCAGCAGTGTTACCTGGATGCGTCGGCACCGCTGGGCCTGCCGCAGGTGCAGGCATGGCCATTCCACCGCCGGCTGACCCAGAACGCCGTGGCGATGATGTCGCCGGTGCTCTAGGCGGCGTTGCTGGTCTCGCGCAGCAGGCCCATGAACTCGCCGAACAGGCGCGGATCGACCAGTTTGCCGCGCTGTGCGGCGAGGATCTCGATCGTGCGTTGAGTGGACATCGGCCCGCGGTACGGACGCTCGGACGTCATCGCATCGAAGCCGTCAACCAGGGTGAGGATGCGCGACTCCAGTGGAATCTCCTCACCCTGCAACCCGTGCGGGTAGCCACTGCCGTCCCAGGCCTCGTGGTGGTGGCGGATCAGTTTGGCCACGGCCAGTGCATCGCTGCGGCCGGTGGCGGTGAACAGGCGTGCGCCGCGTTCGGGGTGGCTGCGCATCACCGACATGCGCGAATCGTCCAGCTTGCCCGGGTGCAGCAGCACGTCGTCACGGATGCCAATCTTGCCGACGTCGTGGAAGCGCGCAGCCAGCACCAGGTGGCCCAGGCGCTCTTCGTCCAGGTCGCAGCGCTGGCCCAGCGCCTGGGCCAGCTGCGAGACGCGGTCGCAGTGGTGGTCGGTGTAGCTGTCGCGCTGGTCCAGGGCGACAGCCAGTACATCGATGGCGCAGGAACTGTCCTTGGGGGGCAAGGACAGGCCTACGGGAGTGGAGATGGGTGACATGATCACGGAGCCGTGGGGGCGGCTGCGTACGTAAGAGGGGGCAGCCATTTTCCTTGGCTAGCCAATTTCACGCAAATTTCACGCCGTCTTCGATTCAGGAACGGCCCGGGTGCAGGGTGGTCAGCAGGGCACGCGCGGCATTGAAGCGGTCCGCGCTTTCCGGCAGCGGATGCTTGATGCGCAGCTTGTCCGGGCCATCCATCTGATACAGCTTGGGCTGCTTCTGGATCAGCTGGATCACCGCCATCGGGTCGATGTTCGGCTTGGACTCGAACACGATACGGCCGCCGTTCTCACCCAACTCCAGCTTGCGGATGCCCAGCACGTTGGCCTGCAGCTTCAGTTCGGCGATGGCGAACAGATGTTTGACCGGGTCCGGCAGCAGGCCGAAACGATCGATCATTTCCACCTGCAGTTCACGCAGTGCCTCACTGTCGCGCGCGCTGGAAATGCGTTTGTACAGGGTCAGGCGGGTATGCACGTCGGGCAGGTAGTCCTCCGGGATCAGTGCCGGCACATGCAGCTCGACCTCGGCACCGCGTGCTTCCTCACCGGCGTCCAGGTCTGGCAGCTTGCCGGACTTGATCGAGCGCACCGCGCGCTCCAGCAGCTCGGTGTACAGGCTGAAGCCGACTTCGGCCATCTGCCCGCTCTGGTCTTCGCCCAGCAGTTCGCCGGCGCCGCGGATTTCAAGGTCGTGGGTGGCCAGGGTGAAGCCGGCGCCCAGTTCGTCCATCGAGGCAATGGCATCCAGGCGCTTCTGCGCATCCGGGGTGATCGAACGCTTGTCCGGCACCAGCAGGTAGGCATAGGCGCGGTGGTGCGAGCGCCCGACGCGGCCGCGCAGCTGGTGCAGCTGGGCCAGGCCGAAGCGGTCGGCGCGGTTGATGATGATGGTGTTGGCGTTGGGGATGTCGATGCCCGACTCGATGATGGTACTGGCCAGCAGCACGTTGAAACGCTGCTTCTGGAAATCCAGCATCACCCGTTCCAGCTCGCGCTCGGGCATCTGCCCGTGGGCCATGCCGATGCGGGCTTCGGGCACCAGTTCGGACAGCTCGCGCTGCATCCGGCCCATGCTTTCCACGTCGTTGTGCAGGAAGTACAACTGGCCACCGCGCGAAAGTTCGCGCTGGAAGGCTTCGCGCAGCTGGGCGTTGTCCCAGGCGGTGACGAAAGTCTTCACCGCCAGCCGGTTCGGCGGCGGGGTGGCGATGATGGACAGGTCGCGCAGGCCAGCCATGGCCATGTTCAAGGTGCGCGGGATTGGCGTGGCGGTCAGCGTGAGCAGGTGCACGTTGGCGCGCAAGGCCTTCAGCGCTTCCTTCTGGCGCACACCAAAGCGCTGTTCTTCATCGACGATGACCAGGCCCAGGTCCTTGAACTTGACGTCCGGCTGCAGCAGCCGGTGGGTGCCGATGATCACGTCGATGGTGCCTTCGGCCACCTTGTCCAGTTCGGCCTTGATTTCCTTGCTGCTCTTGAAGCGCGACAGCACTTCCACGCGCAGCGGGTAATCGGCAAAGCGGTCGCGGAAGTTGCGGTAATGCTGTTCGGCCAGCAGGGTCGTCGGCACCAGCACGGCGACCTGCTTGCCGCCACTGGCGGCGGCAAAGGCCGCGCGCACGGCGACTTCGGTCTTGCCGAAGCCGACGTCGCCGCAGACCACGCGGTCCATCGGCTGGCTGGATTGCAGGTCACGCAGGGTGGCTTCGATCGCGGCCTGCTGGTCGGGGGTTTCCTCGAACGGGAAGCCGGCCGCGAACGGCTCGTACATGGCGCGGTCGATATCCAGCGCCAGCCCGGCACGCGCCTGGCGACGGGCCTGGATTTCCAGCAGTTCGGCCGCCACGTCGCGGACCTTTTCGGCCGCCTTGCGCTTGGCCTTGGTCCATTGTTCACCGCCCAGCGAGTGCAGCGGTGCGGTTTCCGGCGAGGCACCGGAGTAGCGGCTGATCAGGTGCAGCTGCGCGACCGGCACATACAGGCGGTCGCCCTTGGCGTATTCGATCTCGAGGAATTCGCCGGGCATGCCGCCCACGTCCATCGCGATCAGGCCGCGGTAACGGCCAACGCCATGGTCTTCGTGGACGATGGGTGCGCCTTCGGTGAGCTCGCCGAGGTCGCGGATGATCGCTTCCGGTTCGCGCCCGGCACGACGCGTACGCCGCGGCTGGCCAGCGCGTTCGGGGAACAGCTGGCGCTCGGTAAGCACGGCCAGCGCCGGCTCGCTGAGCGCAAAGCCGTCATCCAGCGGCGCGACAGTGATAGCGAAGCGCGCGAGCTTTCCCTCTCCCGCACGCGGGGCGAGAAGAGGCGTTTGCGAACCACTGGTTCGCGACTGTTCGAGCGCACTCGCGCCAGCGCGAGGGCCGGGGCGCGGAGCGGGGGTAGGGGTGAGGGCGCTCTTGCTCTTGCTTTGGCCAGCAGCCTTACCCCCATCCGGCCCTTCGGGCCACCTTCCCCCGATGGGGGAAGGAAGAAAGTCGTTGAAGCTGGGCACAACCTCGGGCCGCAGTTCCGATGCCTGCAGCACTTCCAGCAGCGCCTCACGCCGCCCCGGTGAATCGGCCGCGATCAGCACGCGCCCCGGGTAGTGTTCGATGAAGGATTTCAGGGCCTGCCCGGCGGGCGCATCCTTGGCCGCGATCGGCAGCGGTGGCAGCGGCTGGTCACCCAGCGCCTGCGCTTCGGCCACGCGCGGGTGGTCGGCCGCCCACACTTCCACGCGCGGCTGCTTGTTGAACTGTTCGCGCAGGCTGTCCGGCGACTGGTAGATCTCTTCCGGCGGCAGCAGCGGCCGTTCGATGTCGTGGCGGCGCTGTTCGTAGCGGCTGTTGGTCTGCTGCCAGAACGCATCGGAGGCTTCGGCCACGCCGCTGCCCAGCACCGTCAGGAAGCCTTCGGGCAGGTAGTCGAACAGGGTTGCGGTCCGGCTGAAGAACAGCGGCAGCATGTATTCGATGCCCGATGGCAGCACCCCGGCCTTCAGGTCCTGGTACAGCGGGCTGCGCCGGGTATCCACGTCGAAGCGCTCGCGCAGGCTAGCCAGCACCTTGTTGAGGCTTGCCTCGTCCATCGGTACTTCGCGCCCGGGCAGCATCTTCACGGCCTGCACCTTGTCCAGCGAACGCTGCGACTCGGGATCGAACTCGCGGATGGAGTCGATGTCCTCGTCCAGCAGCTCGATGCGCAGCGGCGCAGCGGCACCCATCGGGTACACATCCAACAGGCCACCACGCACGGCGAAATCACCCGGGTCCATCACCTGCGCCACATTGCGGTAACCGGCGCTTTCCAGACGGCGCTTTTCCGCGTCCATGTCCAGGCGCTGGCCGACCTTGAGGTCGAAGCTGCTACCGACGATGTAACTCAGCGGTGCCAGCCGCTGGAGCAGGGTCTGCACCGGCACCACCACGATGCCGTGGCTGAGCTGGGGCAGCTGGTGCAGTGCCGCCAGGCGCTGGGAAATGATGTCCGGGTGCGGGCTGAACTGGTCGTAGGGCAGGGTTTCCCAATCCGGGAACGGCACCACCGGCAGTGCGCTGTGCGGACCCAGCAGGGTATGCAGGTCGGCGACAGCCTGGTTGGCTGTCTGGTTGTCGCGGGTAACCAGCAACAACGGCTTGCCGTGTGCCTGCGCGGCACAGGCCACATGCCAGGCCAGGGCGCTGCTGGACGCGGGGGCGCGCCACCAGGCGCGGAGCTGGCCGCTACGCGGCAGCGGCGGAAGGGGATAGGTAATGGACGCCATGAACCGTTGATTTTAACAGATGCGCCCTGTGTGCCCGGCCACCGGCAATGCCAATGCAGACAGGCGCCTTGCGGCGCCTGTCTGTGGGTGCGGTGCTGGCCAGCTTAGTTGGCCAGTTCCAACACCATGCGTACCAGGCCGGGTGCACCGGTCGGATGCGGCACCTGCTTGAAGCCCAGCGAAGCGGCCAGCTGCAGCATCGGCTCGTTGTCCTGGGCGATATCGCCATACAGGCGGTCCAGGTATTTGCCGCGTGCCCACTTCACCAGCTTGCGCATCAGCTGCCTGCCCAGGCCTTGGCCCGCGAGGAAGCGGCTGACCAGGATCGCGTATTCAGCATCGCGCGTGCCGCTGATGATGGAGGCGCGCGCCACCGCACCCACCACCGCTTCACCCGGGGGCAGCGGTTCGGCGGCGACCAGCGCGATCTCGGTCTTCGGGTTGGGATGGGTCAGGCGCTGTGCGGTCTCGTCGGAGAGCGATTCGACCGACTGCAGAAACTTGTCGCGCACCTCTTCCGGCCCGAACAGTGCGAAGGCGCCCTGCAGCGGCGCGCCATCCTCCGGACGGATCGGACGGATCAGCAGCTCACGGCCGCTGGGTGCCTTGAAATTTTCATGCCACGGGGGCATGCGATTGCGGGTAGCCATGACTACGTTTCCTCCAAAGTCGCCTGATTCTGTCACCGCGCGTGATAGGTTCTGTGAACGCGGTCAAAAGCGGGGAACCGGAGGGGCCGGAAAACCGTCATTCGGCGGTTTTCAACCACTCCAGGCGGGTCGATGCGCCGGTTTCGCCCAGATGCTTCTTCAGCACGGGCAGGGCCGGGGCCAGGACCTGCTCGAACTGCCAGGGCGGATTCAGCAGCAGCATCCCACTGCCATTCAGACGCAGCGGGGAGTCGTCGGACCTCACCATCAGCTCGGCGACCAGCGCCGACTTGGCCGGCAATGCCGCGGCCTTGCGAAAAAAGGGCTGCAGGGTGCGGCGTTGTTTGATCGGGTACCAGACCGCGCATTGGGCCTGCGGCATCCGGGTCAGTATCTCGCGCAGGGTTGAGATTATCTGTGGGTACTCGGCGTCCTGCGCCTCGTAGGGCGGATCGATCAGCACCAGGGCGCGGCCGATCTTGTCGGCGCCGGACTTTGGCGGCAGGAAGGCGCGGATGGCGTCATAACCATTGCCGTTGTGCACTTGTACCCGGCGGTCATGGGCAAACAGTTCTTTCAACGCCGCGGCCTCGTCCTTCTGCAGCTCGCAGGCGGCCATGCGGTCCTGCTCGCGCAGGGCACGGGCGGCCAGCAGCGGCGAGCCCGGGTAGGAGACCAGGGCGCCGACCGGGTTGTCGGCCTGCACCGCGCGCAGGTAGTGCTCCACCACCTCCGGCAACGACGGCGTGGCCATCAACTGCAGGATGCCTTCGTCGGCTTCGGCGGTCTTGCTGCTTTCCTCCGAGGACAGCAGGTAACGGCCGCGGCCGGCGTGCGTGTCCAGCACGAAGAACGGCGATTCCTTGCGTTTGAGGGCATCGATCATCGCCAGCATGACGATGTGCTTGAGGACGTCGGCGTGGTTGCCGGCGTGGAAGGCGTGGCGATAGTTCATGCGCGAAGTGTAAGGCGTGGGGGCGGCCACGGGCGGATTGGATGCGACCGCCGGGGTGCGGGAGCCGCGTCGGCCGCCAGAACCAGGCCTTGGCCCGCTATGCTGGCGGCATGTCAGAACATGCCGCCCGGGTCCTCGTGGTCGAGGATGAGACCGCCATCGCCGATACCCTGCTGTACGCCCTGCGCAGCGAGGGCTACCAGGCCAGCCATTGCGCGCTTGGCCGCCAGGCGCTGGCGCAGCTGCGCAGCGAATCCGCCGACGTGGTGGTGCTGGACGTGGGCCTGCCCGATATCGGCGGTTTCGAGGTCTGCCGCGAGCTGCGCACCTTCAGCCAGGTGCCGGTGATCTTCCTGACCGCCCGCAATGACGAGTTTGACCGGGTGCTGGGGCTGGAGCTGGGGGCCGACGACTACGTGACCAAGCCGTTCTCACCGCGCGAAATGGTGGCGCGGGTGCGCGCGCGGCTGCGTCGCGCACCTGCAGCGCCCGCCGCGCCGGTGGAGGCAAGCGAACCCGGCTGGAAAGTACACGGTGCCTTCGCGGTCGATGCCCAGGGCCTGCGCATCCGCTACCGCGAGGTGCTGCTGGACCTGACCCGCTACGAATACGCCTTGCTGGCAGCGCTGTTGCAGCGCCCCGGCGCCATCCTCAGCCGGGCCCAGCTGATGGAGCGCGGGTGGGACCACGCCAGCGACAGTGCCGACCGCACCGTGGATACGCACGTCAAGACGCTGCGCGCCAAGCTGCGTGCGGCCGGTGCCCAGGACGACCCCATCCGCACCCATCGCGGCCTGGGCTACGCGCTGGAGGCCTGATGCGGCTTGGGCTCAAGCTGTTCCTGGGGTTCTTCCTGATTGTCGGCATCGCCGCCTTCTTCGTGATGCGGGTGTTCGTCAACGAGGTCAAGCCCGGTGTGCGCCAGGCGATGGAGTCGACCCTGGTGGACGCGGCCAACGTGCTGGCGGTGATGGCGGCGCCGGACCTGAAGGCCGGGCGTATTGCCGATGGCGCCTTTGCCGCGCAACTGGCCACCGCGCAGCGGCGCGATCCCAAGGCCATGGTGTGGCGCTTTCCCAAGCGCAGCATCGATTACCGGGTGACCGTGACCGATGCCAAGGGCATCGTCATTTACGACTCACGTGGCCAGGACGTGGGCCGTGACAATTCGCGCTGGAATGATGTGCACCTGACCCTGCAAGGGCGCTATGGCGCACGCTCCAGTCCATTGACGCCAGGTGATGCCGAAAAGACCGTCATGCATGTGGCCGCGCCGGTCTACGACCCTGTCGACGGGCGCAGCCTGATCGGCGTGCTGACCCTCTCCCAGCCCAATGACACCATCGACCCGTTCATCGTCGCCAGCCAGCGCGCCATCATCGCCCGTGGTGCCTGGTTGATCGGCCTGTCGGCTCTGATCGGGCTGTTGATGACCTGGTGGCTGTCGCGTGGCATCAGCGGCCTGAGCCGCTACGCCAAGGCGGTAAGTGCCGGTGAGCCGGTGCCGCCGCCCCGTCGTCGCGGTGATGAAATCGGTGAGCTTGGCCAGGCCCTGGAAACCATGCGTCGCAAGCTCGAAGGCAAGGCCTATGTGGAGCAGTACGTGCAGTCGCTGACGCATGAAATGAAAAGCCCGCTGGCGGCCATCCGCGGTGCGGCAGAACTGCTGCAGGAGCCTTTGCCTGAGGCTGACCGCCAGCGCTTTGCCGGCAACATCGCGCAGCAGGAGAAGCGCCTGACCGAGACCATCGACCAGCTGCTGCGGCTGGCCGAGGTGGAGCAGCACGGTTGGCTGCAGCGCCGTGCCGAGGTGGATCTTGTGCAGGTGTGCCGCGACCTGGCGGACGATGCTTCGCCGCGCCTGCAGGCGGCAGGGCTGGTGCTGGAGGCTGTGTTGCCGGAGCGTGCTCCGGTGCAGGGTGATCCCTTCCTGCTGCGCCAAGCGCTGTCCAATCTGCTGGACAACGCGATTGCCTTTTCGCCCGCCGGCGGCAGCATCCAGATCGTGTTGAACAAACAGGCACAGTCCTGGCAGTTGAGCCTGCGCGACCAGGGCCCGGGTGTGCCGGACTACGCGCTGGAACGCGTGTTCGAGCGCTTCTACTCGTTGGGCCGGCCAGGCAACGGCCCGCGCAGTTCCGGGCTGGGCCTGCCGTTCGTGGCCGAGGTGGCGCGGCTGCATGGTGGCCAGGCCACGCTGCGCAACCGGCCCGAAGGCGGTGCCCAAGCCGTGTTGGTGTTGCCGCCGGGCTGACTTCACATTCGCTTCAAACTGACCACAAACCCCGCTCATCGGCACCGCCCAAGCTGCTCCCGTTTCCACACGAGAACGGGACATGACTTCCCTCAAATTGCTGTTGCGTTTCGCCATTGTTGGCGGACTGGTGTTGCTGCTGCTGGTGCCGCTGCTGTTGATCCGCAGCACCATCAACGAGCGCGAGCGTTATCGCGACGAGGCGATCGAGCGGGTATCGCAGAGCTGGGCAGGCGCGCAGTCGTTGACCGGGCCGGTGCGGGTGCTGCCGTGGACGCAGCAGCGCGAGGTGGAAATTGCCGCCGAAGGCAACAACCCGCGCCGCACCGAGCTGCGCACCGAGCACGGCTATGACCTGCAGATGCCGACACGCTTGAATGTGCAGGGCAACCTGCGCCCGGATGAGCGCACCGTTGGCCTGTTCAAGGTGCCGGTGTACAAGTGGGAGGCCAAGCTGCAGGCCGAGTTTGCCGATACCAACTATGCGGCAATGCCGGGCCGCAGTTATGGCCGTCCCTATCTTGCGCTGGGCATTTCCGACGTGCGCGGGCTGGTGGGTACGCCCAACCTGCGCGTTGATGGCAAGGCCGTGCAGCTGCAGCCTGGCACTGGCGTGATGGAGGAAACCTCCAAAGGCCTGCATGCCTCGTTGGCGCCCTTGACTGACAGCACGCAAGGCGTGCTGCGCGATGGCAACAAAGTGGAGCTGGAACTGGTGCTGGGGGGGACGCGGTCGCTGTCGATCGCGCCGATTGGTGACGATACCCGGGTCAACCTGGGCTCGACCTGGCAGCATCCCCTGTTTGGTGGCAGCTTTCTGCCTACCGAACGCAGTGTGGACGCCAGTGGCTTCCGTGCCGAATGGGCGGTGTCATCGCTGGCATCGGCCGCGCAGGCACAGCTGACCCAGGCCATCCGTAACGAGGGCGGCAACGTGGAGTCCCTGAACGTTGCCCTGGTGGACCCGGTGGACACGTATACGCAGGTGGATCGGGCCAGCAAGTACGGCATCCTGTTCGTGTTGTTGACCTTTGTCGGCTTTGCGCTGTTCGAGTTGATCAAGCAGCTGAAGATCCACCCGCTGCAATACCTGCTGGTCGGCCTGGCATTGGCGATCTTCTTCCTTTTGCTGTTGAGTCTGTCCGAGCGCATTGCGTTCTGGCAGGCCTACCTGATCGCAGCTGCGGCGTGTATTGGCCTGCAGGGGTTCTACCTCAGTGGTGTGTTGCACAGTTGGAAGCGTGGTGTTGGGTTCGCGACCATGCTCACGCTGTTGTACGGGGTGTTGTACGTGCTGCTGATCTCCGAGAACAACGCCTTGCTGATGGGGTCGCTGCTGTTGTTCGGCATCCTGGCGGTGATCATGTGGATCACGCGCAAGGTGGACTGGTATGAGCTTGGCAATCGTGCGGTGGCACGCCAGGGCTGATGGCAGGTAGGCGATGACGGGGCGGGGTGGCGTTGACCACTCCGCCTTTTTCGTGAGGAGGAAGGACATGAATCGTGCTTTGATCCATCAGCGTGCGCGGCGTTTGTTGCCGGCGGGGATCGAGACCTGTGGTCTGTTGCATTTCGGCACGGGGCCGGGGCAGCTGGAGCGGGTGTTGCTGGACAGTGTGTTCGGTGGTGGTCAGGCGCAGGGGCTGGTGGCGCTGCGTTTGTCCTTGTCTACGGCGTTGGCGATCCAGCGCAAGGGCTTGCGCTACTTCGAGGCTGGCGATTGGGTGTATTCGGCGTTTGCGGCGGAGTGCGCTTCGTTTGCTGCAGAGGTGTTGCCCTCTGGGCACGGAGCCGGTTATTCGGCGGTGGCACTGGATGGGCGGGCGTGGTTTGTGGTGCTGCCGGTGGAGCGGTTGGTGGTTTATGGATGGTGGGAGTAAGTGGGCGGGGGCCGTGGCTTTGGCTTCTTGGCAGAGCAACGTATTGCCGGTTACTTCGTTTCTCCCGCTTGCGGGGAAACAAAGGGCCTGCCCCCGCGAAGGCGGGGGTGTCCGAAGAGCCTGCCCCCGCGAAGGCGGGGGGCGGATGGGGGAGCTTTGGATTTAGTTATTCGCAGAGCAAAGCATTGCTTGGCTAACTCCCTTCTCCCGCTCGCGGGGGAAGGTGCCCGGAGAGCCTGCCCCCGCGAAGGCGGGGGGCGGATGGGGGCGCTTTGGGCCTTTGTTTATGGTGTTAGCTGCAGCAAGAGCAAGGGCTTTCACTCCCCTGCGGGAGCGAGCCACCTTTCTTTGCTTGTGCAAAGAAACCTGGCGCAAAGAAACACACCCTGCCTCCGCGCCCACGCCGCTACGCGGCGTGGGTCCACTCCGCTGGCAGGATTTTTCGACGAGACATCCCTGTCTCGTCGAAAAACGACGCACATCCGTGTGCGTCGCCCCTGCGGGGTCCTATCTGCCAGCTCCGTCGCAGCGGAAGGGGCCCGGTAAGTCAAAGGCTTGAGCAACCGCAACAGCCGCAGCAACAGCAACAGCCGCAGCCCTAGCCACCACCACAGAGTTGCGTCCGGCATCTTTCCCCATTGGTCGCTGCTTGGGTGGGATGGCGGATTGACGCCTGTTCATGGCTGTTGGGCGCTCGGGTGCATGGCCGAGGCGATGGATGGGATGGCCATCCCCGGAACGCGGCGTGGGCTTGCCAAACAGGTTCTACAATCCCCGCATGCATACCATTCCCACCATCACGGCGTTGCGCGGCCAGCAGCTGTTGTCGGTCCTCGATGACATCGCGCGCCTGCGCATCCGCGTGTTCAATGATTGGCCCTATCTTTACCAGGGCAGCTTCGACTACGAGCGGGAGTATCTGGCCGCTTACGCCGCCACCACCGATGCGGTCTGCGTGATCGCGCGCGATGGTGAGGAGGTGGTGGGGGCCTCCACCGGCTTGCCACTGCGCGACGATGGTCCTGCTTTCAGTGCGCCGTTCGAGGCGGCCGGTATCGACCCGGCGCAGGTGTTTTACTTCGGCGAATCGGTGCTGCTGCCCGCTTACCGGGGTCAGGGCGTTGGTCACGCGTTCTTCGATGCCCGCGAAGCACATGCGCGCGCGCTTGGCCGGTTCACGCTGACCGCGTTCTGCGCGGTGGACCGCGCCGGCGATGATCCGCGCCGGCCAGCCGGGCACCGCGACAATGCCGTGTTCTGGCATAAGCGCGGCTACCAGCGGCAGCCGGGCATGACCCTGCAGCTGCAATGGGAGGAAGTGGGGCAGGGCAGCGTCATTCATCCGTTGACCTTCTGGACACGCCAGCTGGAGCCTGTTGCATGAAAATTGCCGTCGCCCGTTATCCGGTAGGTTCGCCGGCCAGTTTCGAGGACTTCGCTGCACGCCAGACCGAGGTACTGGGCCTGGCCGCCGCCGCAGGCGCCCGCATCGCAGTGTTGCCCGAGTACCTGTCCCTGGAGTTGGCGGCAACCTTGGGCCAGCCGATCTTCAGTGATCTGCAGGCTTCGCTTGCTGCCATCCAGCAGTACCGGCAGCGCTGGCTGTCCTTGTTCGGCGGTCTGGCAGCTGAGCTGGACATGCACGTGGTCGCTGGCAGCTTTCTGCTGGATACCGGCAATGCGCGCTTCCGTAACCGTTGCGACTGGTTGACGCCGCAGGGTCAGCACCTGTGGCAGGACAAGCTGCAGTTGACCGGTTTCGAGAAAGCCACCGGGGTGATCGATCCGGGCGACGCCTTGAAGGTGTTCGAAGTTGACGGTGTGCGGGTAGCGGTGGCGATCTGCTACGACAGCGAATTTCCGTTGCCGGTGCGGCGCCAGTACGAGGCCGGGGCGCGCCTGCTGGTGGTGCCCAGCTGCACGGATACCGCGGCCGGTGCAACCCGCGTGCGCATCGGCTGCCTGGCGCGCGCGCTGGAGAACCGCATGTTTGTCGCGCAGGCGGTGACGGCTGGCTTGGCCGAATGGAGCCCAGCGCTGGACGTGAATACCGGCGAGGCCGCGATTTACGCGCCAATGGATGTTGGTTTTCCCGCCGATGGGGTGATGGCGCAGACCACTGAAGGTCAGTTGTGGGCATATGCCGATCTGGATTTTGCCGCGTTCGAGGCCAGCCGACGGCGCGCCCAGGTGGCCAACGACCGCGATTGGGCTGGCCAGCTGCAGCCTGCACTCGCACATGCAGTGCTGAGCCGTGCCGACTGAATCGCGGGTTCTTGCCCAACCATGACCATTGGCCGACTCGGGCAGGGCCATGTGCTGGCTAGACTCGGTGGTTTGTCGTCATTTGGCTCAAGGCCGGGGGAAGCATGATCAAGCGGGGTTTGTTGGCGTTGTGCATGGGCTTGGCGGTGGCTACCACAGCACAGGCAGCCGAACAGGTGGATCTGGACATGGTCAGCAAGATCCGCCAGGAGGCCTTCCATCGCTCGCAGGTGATGGATACCTTCAGCCACCTGACCGAAACCATCGGCCCGCGCCTGACCAATTCGCCGGCCATGGCCCAGGCCAATGCCTGGACCCGCAGCCGCTTCAATGACTGGGGCCTGGTGAACGTGCATGACGAGGCTTTCGAGGACTTTGGCCGTGGTTGGGAATTCACCTCGGCCAGCGTCGAGATGCTCGGCCAGCGCGTGCAGCCGCTGCATGCCCTGCCCAAGGCGTGGACGCCGGGCACCAATGGCCCGGTCGAGGGCGAACTGATCCAGGTCGATATCAAGAAGCTGGCTGACCTTGAGCAGTACAAGGGCAAGCTGCGCGGCAAGATCCTGCTGCTGGGCGACGCGCGTGAGTACAAGCGTGGCACGGAGTCTGATTCGCACCGCCACGATGCTACCTCGCTGGAGGGTCTGCAGGCCTTCACCATTCCCAAGACGGCCGAGGAAGACCGTGCCAAGCGGGTGAAGGAGTACAACGAGCGCCAGGAGCTGGGCAAGGCGGTCAATGCGTTCTTTGTCGAAGAGGGCGCGCTGGCGGCGATCAGTATCAGTGGCTGGGACAACGGCATCATCCGCGTGGCCGGTGGCGGTTCGCGCCGGGCCGGTGAATCGGTGGGCATCCCCGAACTGGCGATGATCGCCGAGCATTTCAATCCACTGGTACGTGCGCTGAAGGACAAGCAGAGCGTCAAGTTGCGGGTGGATGTGCAGGCGCGCTTCACCGACGACAGCAACCAGCCGGGCCACAACACGCTGGCCGAGATCCGTGGCAGCAGCAAGGCCGATGAGATCGTGATGCTGGGTGCGCATATGGATTCCTGGCACACCGGCACCGGTGCGGCAGACAATGCCGCCGGCGTGGCGGTGATGATGGAGGCGATGCGCATCCTCAAGGCGGTGGGTGCCAAGCCGAAGCGGACCATCCGGGTAGCTTTGTGGAGCGGTGAGGAGCAGGGCCTGATTGGTTCGCAGGCGTATGTGGCGCAGCACTTCGCGCGTTATCCGGAGCCGACTGATGCAGCTCAGAAGGCGCTGCCGGCGTCGCTGCGTGAGCCGACCGGCGCGCTGCAGAAGCTGCGTGATTACGATAAGTTCCAGGTCTACTTCAACATGGACAATGGTTCGGGCCGGTTCCGCGGTATCTATGCGCAGGAAAACATGGCGGCGATGCCGATCTTCGAGGCGTGGTTGAAGCCGTTTAATGATGTGGGTGCAACCACGGTGGTGTCGCGCAATACCGGCAGCACGGACCACATCAGTTATGACCGGGTAGGTCTGCCGGGCTTCCAGTTCGTGCAGGACCGTCTGGACTATTTCAGCAATGTGCACCACAGCCATCTGGATACCTGGGATCACGCCGAGGCGGAGGATCTGAAGCAGGCGGCGGCGATCGTGGCGTCGTTTGTTTACAACGCTGCGATGCGCGAAGAGCGTTTCCCGCGCAAGCCGTTGCTTGAGAAGTGAGTTGGTTGAGGTTGTTTGAAGGAAGGGCCGCTTTGCGGCCCTTCTGCTTTTTGGGGCAAGGCAAGAAATGCTTGAAGGCTCCCTTCTCCCGCTTGCGGGGGAAGGTGCCCGGAGGGCGGATGGGGGAGCTTTGGCTTTTGTTTTTTTAAGCACAAAGCTTTGTCGGATGCCTCCCTTCTCCCGCTTGCGGGGGAACAAAGGGCCTGCCCCCGCGAAGGCGGGGGTGCCCGAAGAGCCTGCCCCCGCGAAGGCGGGGGGCGGATGGGGGGAGCTTTGGCTTCGGTTGTTGCGCTAAGCAACAGCAGGATCAAGATCAAGAGCTTTCACTCCCCAGCGGGGAGCGAGTTACTTCTCTTTGCTTGTGCAAAGAGAAGGTAACCAAGAGAAACACACCCTGCCTCCGCGCCCACGCCGCTACGCGGCGCGGGTCCACTCCGCTGGCAGGATTTTTCGACGAGACATCCCTGTCTCGTCGAAAAACGACGCACATCCGTGTGCGCCGCCCCTGCGGGGTCCTGTCTGCCAGCTCCGTCGCTGCGGAAGGGGCCCGGTAAGTCAACGGCTGGAGCAAGGGCAACGGCCGAAGCCAAAGCCGAAGCCGAAGCTGCCCTCACCCCAACCCCTCTCCCATGAACGGGAGAGGGGCTTTTAGCTGCAGGGTGCTTGCGGTTGCTGCGTCTTCCGGTCCGCGCGCCAAGGGCTGGGGCCGGTTCGAAGCACTGGCAGGGGGGAAAAGGTAAAATGGCCCGATTCCCACATCTGCGCCCGTCATGACCGTCCGTACCCGCTTTGCCCCCAGTCCCACCGGCTACCTGCATATTGGTGGCGCCCGCACCGCGCTGTATTGCTGGCTGGAGGCGCGCCACCGTGGCGGTGAGTTCGTGCTGCGCATCGAGGATACCGACCGTGAGCGCTCCACCCAGGCGGCTATCGACGCCATCCTGGAGGCCATGGACTGGTTGGGCCTGGGCTATGACGAAGGCCCGATCTACCAGACCGACCGGGTCGCCCGTTACCAGGAAGTGGCTGAGCAGCTGATCGCCTCGGGCAAGGCCTATTACGCCTACGAGACCAAGGAAGAGCTGGACGCCATGCGCGAGGCCGCCATGGCCAAGCAGGAAAAACCGCGCTACAACGGCGCTGCCCGCGAACTCAACCTAGCGTACAAGGACGACCCGAACCGCGTCATCCGCTTCAAGAACCCGCTCGACGGCACCGTGGTGTTCGACGACCTGATCAAGGGCAAGATCGAGATCGCCAACAGCGAGCTCGATGACATGGTCATCTTCCGCCCGGACGGTTACCCCACCTACAACTTCGCGGTGGTGGTCGACGATTGGGACATGAACATCAATGAGGTCATCCGCGGTGATGACCACATCAACAACACCCCGCGCCAGATCAACCTGTATGAGGCCATCGGCGCGCCGGTGCCCAAGTTCGGCCACATGCCGATGATCCTGGACGAGCAGGGCGCCAAGCTGTCCAAGCGCACCGGTGCTGCCGACGTGATGCAGTACAAGGATGCCGGCTACCTGCCCGAGGCACTGTTGAGCTACCTGGCCCGCTTGGGCTGGTCGCACGGTGACCAGGAGATCTTCACCCGCCAGGAACTGATCGACCTGTTCGACGTCACCAACTGCAACTCCAAGGCCGCGCGCCTGGACATGGCCAAGCTGGGCTGGGTCAACCAGCACTTCCTGAAGACCGAGACGCCCGAATCCATCGTTCCGCACCTGGTCTACCAGTTGGAAAAACTGGGCCTGGACCTGGCCAAGGGGCCGGCGCCGGTGGACGTGGTCATCGCCCTGCGCGAGCGCGTGCAGACCCTGAAGGAAATGGCCGAGAAGGCCGTGGTCTGGTACACCCCGCTGAGCGAGTACGACGAAGCCGCGGTGGCCAAGCACTTCAAGGCCGGTGCCGAGGTTCCGCTGGCCAAGGCGCGCGAACTGCTGGCCGCTGCCGAATGGACCGCTGAAGGCGTGTCGGCGGCGCTGCACGAGGTGGCCGCGCAGCTGGAAATCGGCATGGGCAAGGTGGCCCAGCCGCTGCGCGTGGCCATCACCGGCACCCAGGTGAGCCCGGATATTTCCCATACCGTGTACCTGGCCGGCCGCGACGAGGCCTTGAAACGCATCGACGCCGCACTCATCAAGATCCCAACGGCCTGATTCCGACGAGGTAGCCATGACCGACGCCCACTCCTGTACCGCCCCGCACCACCACGTCGAAGACGCGGCGGACTTTGTCGCGGTGGTCGAGCGGGTGTGTCGCGAGCGCGGATTGCGGCTGACGCCGATCCGCGCCAACGTGCTGCGCCTGATTGCGGAGGCGGGCAAGCCGGTCAAGGCCTACGAACTGCTGGAATGGGTGCGCGAAGGCAAGGGTGTGGGCGCCGATGCCCCGCCCACGGTGTACCGTGCGCTGGATTTCCTGATGGCCAATGGCTTCGTGCACAAGCTGGCGTCGGTCAACTCGTTCGTCGCCTGTCACCACCCCAGCAGCAACCAGCACTCGGTGCCCTTCCTGATCTGCGACCGCTGCCATAGCGCGGTGGAGCTGGAAGACCGCGACATCGTCCGCCAGCTCGAGGCCCGCGCCAAGGAGTTGGGCTTCAAGCCGCAGGCGCAGACGCTGGAAGTGCATGGCCTGTGCGCGAACTGCGCAGGCTGAAGTTCTAGCCCCTCTCCCTGCGGGAGAGGGGTTGGGGAGAGGGTGAAGCGCCCCGCGGAAACGATTTTTGTGGGAGCGGCGTAAGCCGCGAAGCCGATAGGCCTTGACCGCCCCGGTTACGTCGGTGCGGGCAATGCGCTATCGGTTTCGGATGTTGCAGTGGTTTCGCGGCTTACGCCGCTCCCACAACAACCACATATCGCTCCTACGGCTTTGCCTCGTAAACCACGACGCCATCCTTGATGGTCTGCAGCACCTTGATGGTGTGCAGCTGGCTGCGTTCGATGCTCAGCGGGTTGTCCGACAGCAGTACCAGGTCGGCACGCTTGCCGACCTCGATCGAGCCCTTGCTGCTTTCCTCGCCGTACTGACGCGCGGCCCACAAGGTGATCGCCTTGAGCGCGATCAAGGGCGATACCCGTTGATCCGGTCCCAGTACGCGACCACTGCGGGTCACGCGGTTGACCGTGGCATCGAGCACCCGCATCGAATCGGGGAACACCACCGGCGCATCGTGGTGCGAGGTGAACACCATGCCGGCATCCAGCACCCATTGCGTTGGCGAGATGTTCTCGGCGCGCTCCGGGCCCAGCACCGAGTCGCGGTGCCAATCACCCCAGTAATAGGTGTGCATCGGGAACAGCGAGGGGAAGATACCCAGCCGGCGCAGCTCGCCCACCTGGTCCTTGCGCAGGGTCTGGCCGTGGATCAGCACCGGTACAAGATGCTTGTCGGGGTATTTGGCTTCGGCGCTGGCCACTGCATGGATCAGCTGATCAATGGCGGCATCGCCATTGGCATGGGCCAGCACCTGCCAGCCATGGCCCCAGGCCTGGGTGATCAGGTCGTCGACCTTGGTATCCGGGAAGGCAGGGTAGCCGGCATAGTCCGGCTTCTCGCCCTCGGGCACCTTGTAATAGGGCTTGGTCAGCCACGCGGTCTTGCCCTGCGGCGAGCCGTCCAGGCTGATCTTTACCCCGCCGATGCGGTAGTGGTCGGTGTAGTTCAGGCCGTAGAACGGACCCTGCATGGCCGGGTTCTGCAGGGCCACTTCGATGTCGGGGTAGGCCACCACGTCGATCTTGAGCTTGCCGGCCTTGGCCGCCATCGGCAGCAGTTGTAGCGTGCCGGCATCGCTCTTGCCGTCCTGCGCGGTGGTGTAGCCGTATTTCATGTACAGCGCCTGGCCGGCCTCAAGCATGGCCAGGGATTGCTCGGCAGTCATTGCCGGCATCAGCTTGGCCAGGGCGAGGTTGTGCGCGCTTTCTTCCAGTACGCCGTCGGGCACCGTGCTGCCGGGCTCGCGGCGGATCACGCCGCCGGGTGGATTGGGGGTGTCGGCGGTGATGCCGGCCATTTCCAGCGCCTTGCTGTTGTAGGCGCCGAGGTGGCCGGACTGGTGCATCAGGATGATCGGGATATCGGTAGCGATCGCGTCCAGATCCTGGCGGGTGGGATGCCGCTGTTCGGCCAACTGCGAGTCGTCGTAGCCGAAGCCGATCAGCACCTTGTAGCCCTCGGGGGTGGTCGGGTGTGCGCGGAACTCGCGCATGATCTTCTGCAGCGCGGGGATGGAGTTGCCTTCGCCATCGGGCGCGGGCAGCAGGTTGGCGGACAGCGCCTGCAGGCCAACGCCGGAGACATGGCCATGGGCGTCGATGAAGCCTGGCGCCAGGGTGTGGCCATGCAGGTCGATCTGCTGCGCCTGCGGGCTGAAGCGCAGTGCGGCCTGGCGGCTGCCGACGAAGGCGATACGGCCGTCGCGCACCACGATGGCCTCGGCATCGGGCTGGCGGTCATTGACGGTGACGATGGGCCCGCCGGCGTACAGCGTATCGGCGGCGTTGGCGGAGCTGGCCGTGAGCGCGGCCAGTACGGAGAGCGCCAGATGCAGTTTCACCGAGGGTTCTCCCGGCTGTGGGCAGGGGTACAGCGTAGCGCTTTGGTGGTTTGGGTGTGGTGAGGCGAAGTGACGCAGGCCGCGGATTCCCCCGCCGAAGCCCGCGCTCCAGCCCCCTCCCTTGCGCAGCAGGGGAGGGTTGGGGAGGGGTTGGCTTTTGGGGCCTTTGCTTGCTGCCGGTTCTGCGGCTTAGGCGGCTCCTGCGGGATTGCCTGGAAAGGCCCTGCCGAGCATGGCTCGGCACTACCGCCTTGCCCCCTCCCTTGCGCAGCAGGGGAGGGTTGGGGAGGGGTTGGCTTTTGGGCTTTTGCTTGCCGCTGTTTCTGCGGCTGAGGCCGTTCCTGTGGGATTGCCTGGAAAGCTGCTGCCGAGCATGGCTCGGCACTACCGCTTTGCCCCCTCCCTTGCGCAGCAGGGGAGGGTTGGGGAGGGGTTGGCTTTGGGGCTTTGCTTGCTGCTGGCTTTGCGGCTTATGCCACTCCTGCGGGACTACCTGGAATGCCCTGCCGAGCATGGCTCGGCACTACCACCTACTGCCGGCGTGCCTGCGGGCTTGCTGCCGTGTCTACCTCCACCACGACCGACATGCCCGGGCGCAGGCGCGCGGCCAGTGGCTGGTCGGGGTCGATGGCGATGCGGATCGGCAGGCGCTGCACCACCTTGGTGAAGTTGCCGCTGGCGTTGTCCGGCTTGAGCACCGAGAACTCCGAACCGGTGGCCGGGGCGATCTGCTCGATGTGGCCGGTCAGCTGCTTGCCCTGGAAGGCATCGACACTAAAGGTCGCCGGCTGCCCGATGGCCATGTTCCAGGTCTGGCCTTCCTTGTAGTTGGCCACCACCCACAGGCTGTCCGGCACCAGGAACAGCAACTGGCTGCCGGCGGTGACGTATTGCCCAAGCCGCACCGTCGCCTCCGACACCTGGCCGTCACGAGGGGCCTTGATGACTGTGTTGTCCAGGTCGATCCGGGCCAGTTCCAAGGCCGCTTCGGCCATCGCTACCTTGGCTTCCAGTCCCTTGCGCGCCACCTGGGTAGAGGTCAGCGTTTCCTCGGCGATATGGATGGCAGCCTGCGACTGCGCGACACCGGCGGTTGCCGCCTGCGCGGACGAACGCAGCTTGTCGCGGTCGCTGTTGGAAACCAGTTGCTGGGACGCCAGTGTTTCGTAGCGCTGCAGCTCGGTGCGGCTGCGCTGCTGCTCGGCCTGTTCGGCGGCGTAGTTGGCACGCGCGGAGCTGATCTGCGCACGGTTCTGCGCCTGGCTCTGGTCGGAGTTGGCCAGCTGCGCGCGCGCATCCTCCAGCGCGGCCTGGGCCTGGTCCACCTTCTGCCGGTAGATGCGGTCGTCGATGCGCAGCAGGGGCTGGTCTTTCTTGACGTGGTCGAAATCGCTGACCAGCACCTCGGTGACATAGCCGTTGACCTGCGGCGCCAGCACCGTCACCTGGCCACGCACATAGGCATCGTCTGTGTGCATGTGGCTGCTGTTGAATGGCCACAGCTGCCAGGCGCGCAGGATCAGGGTCAGCCCGACCAGGGCGACGGCAATCATCACCACCACGCTGGCGCGGCTGGGCCGGTTGTACTTGGACACCGGCGCCGAGGCGGATGTTGCTGGGGTTTCGGTCTTGTTGCTCATGTTTCAGCTCGTTGGTTCGGGGCGCCGGCAGGCTGGCGCCGGATCACCTGTTTCACGCGCGGGTTGCGCAGCATCACTTCCAGCAGCAGCCAGGTCAGGAAGCAGATCGCCACCCAGCCGCTGAGGGCGAATACGTCGTTGAAGGCCCGCACATTGGCCTCGCGCTTGGCACTGGCGGCCAGCGCGGCGCTGGCCTGGGCCTTCAGTTGTACCGGGTCGGTGATGACGCGGGCGTAGGCCTGTTGCTGCAGCTGCAGCCGGCGGGCCACCTGCGGGTCGGCGGGGTTGAGCTGGCTGACCAGCGCGGTGGAATAGATGTGCTCGCGGTGCAACTGGTAGCTGCTGAGGAAGGCCGAGCCGGCCAGGCTGCCAAAGCTCTGGGTCAGCGACAGGATCACGATGAAGGACACGATATGGTCCAGCCCGCGTGCCATCGCCTGGCGTATGCCCATCAGCATCAGCGGGCCCATGAACATGCCGCTGCCCACTGCCGCGAAGAACTGGCTCAAGGCGAAATCCATCGGCCGGTCCATGCTGGTGCGGTGCTGGTCGAGGAAGGCGGCGGTGCCGAGCAGGATGATCGAGGTCAGCAGCTGCGGGATCAGCGCCTTCGGCCCGAAGGTCAGCGCACCGGCGGCGATGCCAACCAGCACGCCGACCAGGATCACGCCGAACAGGGGCGCCATCTGCTCCGGCCCCATGCCCAGCGTGCGCATCATGGTGATCATCCCGTAGGACTGCTCATTGGTCAGGAAGCGGATCAGGAAGGCGCCGATGATGAAACGCAGCATCACCGGGCCCATCAACCAGCGCACCTGCAGCAGCGGGTTGCGGCGCTGGTGCTCGATACACAGGCCGACCGTGATCAAAACCACGGCCGCAGCCAGCACCCAGCCCAGCCATGGTGAATCGAACCACCAATGCAGATAGCCCTGGCTCAGCACCACCACCAGCAGCGCCAGGCCCGGTGCCAGCAGGGCGAAGGTGAGGAAATCCTTGCGTTCGAACACCTTGATCTGGATGCCGGGTGGCAGCTTCAGCACCACCACCGCCGCAAACGAACACAGCGCAAGGCCGGCCTCGAACAGGTAGAGGTTCTGCCACTCACCATGGTCGAGCAGGCCGGGCGACAGCAGCCAGGCCAGTGGCACCGCCAGCTGCGACAGGCCAACGCCGATCACCAGCAGGTTGCCCACGTATTTGCGCGGCAGCGCCTGCAGCATGTACAGCGTGCCCAGGGTGGTGCAGGCGGCACCGGCAAAGCCACTGCCGGCGCGCACCAGCAGCGTGGTGGTGGTGGTGCCGACAAACAGGTGCAGCACGGCCAACGCCGCATAGGTGCCCAGGCCGATCTCGGCGAACAGGCGGATGCCGTATTCCTGGCGGAACTTGAACACCAGCAGGTTGGCGCTGACGTTGACCATCAGGTAGGCCGCCACCAACCAGTTTGCCTCGCTGGCCTGCAGGCCCATCTGCCCGGTGATCCACGGCAGGTTGGCGCTGATCAGCGCATTGCCCAGGCCGCCGGTGATCGCGACCAGCACCGCCACCGCGGCATAGGCGGCACGCCGATGCGGCGGGTGCCAGGGCATCGAGGCTGAGCCGGGCAGGGAGGGCTTTTCGTGTTCCTCCCAGTCCGGGATGGGCTTGAGTGGCTTCATGTGCGTTCCGCTGCAGCCGGCGCGGCCAGGCCGGGACGCAGCAATTCAATCGCACGGCGTGCGAGGGTGGCGCGATCTTCGGCGGTGCGCCCGCGCAGTGCGGCCCCCAGCATGCTGGAAATCAGCGAGATATCGGCCAACTGCAGGTCCTGGCGGCACAGCCCGGCATCCTTGGCGCGCTGCAGGGCCGGTGCCGACAGCGCCAGGATGTGCTCGCGGGCGGCCTTGATGGCCGGGTCGTCGCGGTCCACTGCGCGCCAGTAATCGGCCAGCGCCGGAGAATGCACGATGCGGCGGGCCATGCCCTTGATCAGCTCGAACAAGGCGTCGTCACGGTCGCCCAGTTCCTGCAGGTGGGCCTCGATCTTCTCCACGGTCCGCTGCAGCAGCGCTTCAACCAGCGCGGTGCGGTCGGGGAAGTTGCGGTACAAGGTGGCGCGGCCAACGCCGGCGCGTTCCACTACCAGGTCAAGCGGGGCGGTGATGCCGTGTTCACCGAACACGGCGTCGGCCGCGTCCAATAGCAAAGCGCGACGCGCGACGGCATCGGAACGTAAAGAAGTCATGCTGCATATGATCCGGACAAAAATGTCCGGTTTCAATGGCGGCGATGAAACGGCTTGTTGCAGCGCTAGTTTCTGTTCAGCCGCTAGCGAGCTGGCGGCGCAATGGCGCTTCGCGGATCGGCAGGTTGACCAGGGCTGCAGCGGCGGCCAGCGCCATGTCGGCGTACCACATCCAGCTATAGTCGCCGCCATATTCCAATGCCACGCCGCCGAGCCAGGCACCGAAGAACGCGCCGATCTGGTGCGAGAGCAGGGTCAGGCCGAACAAGGTGCCCATATGGCGTGGGCCGAACAGCTTGCCGACCAGGCCGGCGGTGGGTGGCACCGTGGCCAGCCAGGTGAAGCCGAGCACTGCAGCGAATACATAGAAGGTCATCGGCGTGGGCGGCGATACCAGATAGACGGCGATCAGCACCGCACGGCTGAGATACATCCAGAACAACAGCCATTTCATGCGGAAACGCTCGCCAAGTGCGCCGATGATCAGGCTGCCGGCGACATTGAACAGGCCGATCAGCGCAATCGACACCGAGGCCACGCTTGGCGACAAGCCGCACAGGGCGATCTCGCCGGGCAGGTGGGTGACCAGGAAGGCGATATGCACGCCGCAGGTGAAGAAGCCCAGGTGCAGGCACCAGTAGCTGCGGTCACGCAGGGCGCGCTGCAACTGCGGCCGCAGCGCTTCGCCATCATCCGTGCCGACGGTACGCGGTGCGCGCTTGCGCAGCGGCCAGGCCAGCGGCAATGACAGCAGCACGATCAGCGCCAGTGCATACAGCGCCTTGACCCAGCCGAAGGCGCTGAGCAGCAGTTGCACCAATGGCGCGAACAGGAACTGGCCCAGCGACCCGCCGGCGTTGATGATGCCGGCCGCCATCGAACGCTTTTGCGCGGGGATGCGCCAGGCGGTGGCACCGATCAGCACCGAGAAGCTGCCCGCGCCCGCACCGGCGGCCAGTAGCAGGCCGAAGCTGAGATTCAGTCCCCAGGCACCGGGCAGCAGGGTTGCGGCGAACAGGCCGATGGCCAGCAGCAGGCCGCCGCCAACCAATACCGGGAGCGGCCCGCGTTGGTCGGCCAAGGCGCCGAACAGGGGCTGCACCGCGCCCCAGACAAACTGGCCGATCGCCAGCGAGAAGCTGATCTGAGCAATGCCCAGGCCGGTGGCGGCGTGGATGGGGTCGATCAGCAGGCCGCTGGTCTGGCGCACGCCCATGGTGACCATCAGGATGCTGGAGGCGGCAAGCAACAGCAGCCAGGGCGTGCGCGTCGGGGCTTGCGTGCTCATGCCGGGCGCTCCTGTTCCAGTATGTGGTTCAGGGCTTCCAGTTGCTGGTTGAGGCCGGTGATGCGGGCGCTGCCGAACAGGGCTTCGATCTCCTGCTGCGCTTGCTGCCAGAGCGGGAAGGCTTTGTGCAGGCGACGTTTGCCAGCGGCAGTGATCTGCAGCTGGCGCTGGCGGGAGTCCTGGCCGGGGGCCGCGCTGAGCAGGCCGGCCTCCAGCAGCGGCTTGAGGTTGCGGGTGAGGGTGGTGCGGTCCATGCCCAGCGCATCGGCGAGCTCGCCCAGCGGGCGTGCCTGGCTGGCGCGGCGCAGGATGGAGTAGGCGTTGAGGCTCAGCTCGGCCGCGGCGAGGTGGCGGTCATAGAGCTGGGAAACGCGGCGCGTTGCGCGGCGCAGCTGGAAGCAGGTGCACGGGCTTGGGGCGTCCATCGGCGTTGTCGGTGGGGCGATGGCGGCAGTTTATGTGTATATGCACGTAATTGCGAGTGGTGGTGAGTGGTGGCAGGCAGACTTTGTTGCTGTTGCTGTTGCTGTTGCTGTTGCTGTTGCTGTTGTTGTTGCTGCTTTTGCCGTTGCCCTTGCCGCTGCAGTGGTTCTTTCTTTGCCTTTGCCTTTGCTTTTGGCTTCGGCTTCGGCTTCGGCTTCGGCTTTGGCTTTGGCTTTGGCCTTGGCCTTGGCTTCGGCTTTGGCTTTGGCTTTGGCGTCAGCTTTCCCTTCTCCCGCTTGCGGGGGAAGGTGCCCGGAGGGCGGATGGGGGCGCTTTTGATTCGGCTTTGTTGTGTTTTTAAATGGGCTTCTCAGCAAGTTGGTCAGAGAAAAAAAACCACCTCGCGGTGGTTTTCATCTGTGCTGGGGTTGCAGGGGGCGGCAGAGGCTGAAGAGCAGAAGCGGAGAGCAAAGAGCAGAAGCTTGCCCTCACCCCTACCCCTCTCCCGCAGGCGGGAGAGGGGACAGCAAAAGCGACAGCAAAAGCGACAGCAAAGGCCACAGCAAAGGCCACAGCTCAAAGCAACTGTGGCCGTCGGCAATCGCTTAGAACCAGGCGCGGATACCAAACGCCACACCGCGACCCGGCAGCGGCGAATAATCCCGCAGCAACGAGGTATGCGGCCTTGCCTCACGGTTGGTCAGGTTGCTGCCGTCCAGGAAGACCTCGTAGCTGTTGCTGCCACTGCGGTCCCAGCGATAGGCAAGATGGGCATCGACCAGCGTGTAGGCACTGCTCGGTTCTTCGTTTTGCGCCACGTCCTTCTGGCTGCCATAGCGCACGGCACCCAGCGAGGCGCGCCAGCCGCCCAGCGACCAATGCAGGTCCGCACCGACACGGGCCGGGGAGATGCGCGGCAGATAGCCACCATTGGCCAGGTCGACGTTGTAATGGTGCGCGTGGTCGCCATGCGGCACGGCGATGTCGACGTTGCGGGTGCCGCTGCCATCCAGTTCAGCCTTGACGTAATCGCCGAACACGCGCAGGTCCCAATCACCGGCCAGGCCTTCGATCATGTGCCAGGTGGCCTCGGCCTCGGCGCCCTTGAAGGTGGCGTCGTTCTGGGTCCAGCTGCGTACCGGCAAACCACCTTCGACCACGCCGGTGTCGGCCAGGTAGATGAAGTCCTTGAACTTGGTCTGGTAGATCGCCGCCTGTACATCGATGCGCTCGTTGTGGGCGTGCAGGCCCAGCTCGACGCGACGACCACGCTCGGTGTCCATGTTGGCGTTACCGATTTCCAGCGAGCGGGTGGCGATGTGGGCGCCTGCGGCGTACAGCTCTTCGTTGGTCGGCGCACGCTCGGAGCTATCCACGCCAAAACGCAGATCAAAGGTGTCGTTCAACGCCCAGATACCGGATGCGGAAAGATTGGTGGCACCAAAGCTGCGGTTGCGCTGGGCATCGTTCGGGTCCAGCTTGACCCGGTCATGGCGTGCGCCCAGCTCCAGCTTGAACGGGCCGAACTGCTTTTCCTGCAGCACGAAGGCGCCAAGGGTGTCGGTGGTGGTGCCCGGTACGAAGGCCTCCTCACCGAGCGCGCCAAAATCGCTGCTGCCGAACTGCAGGCCGAAGGCACCTTCCCAGCCGGCCAGCGGCTGCTGCACAGCTTCCAGTCGGCCCTCATAGCCCTTGTTGGTGAAACGGGTGGAGGGCGTACCGGCTTCCAGCTCGGTGTGCTCGTAGTCGGTATAGCCACCGCGCAGGGTCAGGCTCTTCAGGAAGGAGGTCGGGTTGTACAGGCCGCCCTTCAGGTCGAAGCGGTTTTGCACCATGTCGATGCGCACGTCATGCTCTTCGCCTTCCTCGGAATGGTCGTGATCGTGGTCATCATGGTCGTGGCCATGGTCATCGTCGGCATGCACATGGGCGCCATTGGGGATGCCGTAGTTGCTGCGGTAGGTGCCCAGCGATGCGCCGAGGTAGCCGCTTTCGCCAAACCAGGTGGCACCGAAGCCGCCGGCGCGGGTACGTACCGAGCTGTTCTCCAGGCGGCCGCGGGGGCCGAGCTCGTCGCTGTCGCCGTCATGGTCGTCATGGCCATCGGCGTCCAAGGCGTGCGGGTCGATGGCATAGCCGGGGATGCGGTAGTCATCGCCATTGCGGATCAGGCCGTCCACATGCAGCACCAGGTTGTCGCCGCTGACGCCGTCCAGGCGGAACATGCCGCTGCGTTCTTCATTGACCGAGTTGCCACGCAACTCGGCGCGGCCGCTGAGCGGACGGTCCGGGACTTCGCTGGCAATGCGGCCATCCACCACGTTGACCGCGCCGCCAATGGCGCCGCTACCGAACAGCAAGGTTGCCGGGCCTTTCAGGACTTCGATCTGGTCGGCCAGGAACGGCTCGATGCTGGAAGCGTGGTCGGCGCTGACCGTGGAAGCATCCATGTTGCCGACGCCATTGGCGACAACCGCCACACGCGGACCTTCCTGGCCACGGATGATCGGGCGACCCACGCCAGGGCCGAAGAAGGTGCTCTGCACGCCGGGCAGCTTGGCCACGGTGTCACCCAGGGTGCCGGACTTGTGTTCGTCCAGGTCGGTGCCGGCCAGCACGTCGACCGGGCGCGCCAGTGATTCGGCCGAACCCTCCAAGGGCGAGGCGGTGACTTTGACCGCACTCAGTTCGGTGAGGTGATGACTCTGTCCGGCGTCGTCATCGGCGGCGCTGGCAATGGCAGGCAGGGCGGCGGCAAGGGCGAGGAACAGCAGGTGGTGCTGGGTGCGACGGGGGAAGGGCATGAGTGTTCCTTTGTTACTGTGTATCACTTGGGTTGCAGGCTGAACCGGTCGTGGCAGAGGGACTGACACATGAGGTTCGGGCGGGGAGGACAATAATGTTATATTATTCCATAACGTTCTGCCGCCCCTGCTGGAAGTCATGCCTACCCCCACTGCCGGACTACGCAAATTCCTGGATCGCTTTGGTGCCACCGGCTCGCTGATCTGTGCGGTGCACTGCGCGGTGTTGCCGGCCCTGCTGGCGGTGGCGCCGGCATTGGGCCTGTCGTTCTGGCTCAGTGACGGGGTGGAAGCCAGCATCGTCATCTTCGTTACCGTGCTGGGGCTGTTCAGCCTGATCTGGGGCTATCTGCGCCACCGCGCGCTGATGGCGCTGCTGTTGCTGGTGCCGGGCCTGTTGTTGCTGTGGGCTGGCCTGCTGCATCCCGAGCTGCACCATTCGCGCATCCCGCATGCGGTGGTGATGACCTTGGGCGGTGTGTTGGTGGGGCTGGCGCATGTGGTCAACCTGCGCTTGAACCACGTGCATGTGCATGACGCCAGCTGCGCACATTGAGGGGCGCATGGTAGGCTTTCTGTCCATGCGCGAGGGTGCTTGTTGTGGCCCCGCAAAACCCGTGCCTGCACGGGGTAACTGATTACAAACCAAGGAGTTGACGACATGGGTAAGGGTGACCGTAAGACCGCCAAGGGCAAGCGCTACAACGCCAGCTATGGCAATTCGCGCTCGCACGTGAGCAAGGTGGCCGTGGGCGCTGCCGCGCCGGTCGCCAAGAAGACTGTCGCCAAGGCCCCGGCCAAGAAGGCCGTTGCCAAGAAGACCGTCGCCAAGGCCGGCTGATCCAGCCCGGCAGTGGTTACAGAAAAGCGGCGCATTGCGCCGCTTTTTTTGTGTCCGTGATGGATCCCGGGTGCGCTGCGCTTACCCGGGCTACCCCCGGGTTACCTCACTTCGATTGGCGTAGTGCCTGCTCAAGTGCACGTGGGTCGCCGTCGTTGGGCTGGGCCGGGATGCCGATCAGGCGGGTAATCAGCGGATAGACGTCGACGTTGTCGAAGGCGGTGAGCTGCTTGCCCTGCGCGAAGGCCGGGCCCCGTGCGACGAATACCGCCTGCATCGACGGTAGCGCCGGATCATAACCATGCGAGCCGCGGTCGCCTGGTGGGCGCTTTGCGATGCTGTCGCGCGGCAGTGCATCCCAGCCCTCCTGCATCTGGCAGACGATGGCCGGCACCCGCGGGTTGCTGCCGTAATGCCAGCGCGTGGGCAGCTGCGCCTTGTTCCAGCATTGGTAGTGGGCGTGCTCGCCCAGCAATGCCTTCTCTGCCTCGGCCTGTTTGCCCGGCAGCGGGGTGAAGCCCACCGATTGGCCCACCGAAATCACCTTGGCAACCGCCGGCGACACCATGTCCTCTACCGCCACCGCGTTGCCGGACTTCACGGTAGCCATGCCGTGATCGGACACGACAATCACATTGGTATGGTCGAGCAGGCCGTCGCGGCGCATGCCGTCGACCAGTTGACCGATGGCCGCATCCACCTGCCGCACGGCGGCGGTGTACTCGGGCGAATCCGGCCCGTGCGCATGGCCGGCCTTGTCCACCTGCTCCATATAGGTGGCGACGAAGCGTGGGGTGATCGCGTCCGGCGCGCCATGCAGCCAGGCCAGTACCTGGTTCATGCGCTCGGCCAGCGGCACGCTCTCGTCGTACATGCGCCATTGATTGGCGTGCAGGCCGCGCACCGGTGCTTCGCTGCCCGGCCACGACCAGGTGGCGCTCTTCAGCCCGGCCTTGCGTACGCTGACCCAGATCGGCTCGCCGCCATCCCACCAGGCCGCGTTCTGTACGGCGGCGCGGTCGCTGACCTTGAAGTCACCCAGTGCATCGGCGCTCATTGCGTTGTGCACCAGCCCATGATGGTCGGGGCGCAGGCCGGTGACCAGGGTGTAGTGATTGGGGAAGGTGAGTGCCGGGTAGGACGGGCGCATGCCGACGCTGCGCACGCCCTCGCGTGCCAGCCGCATCAGGTTGGGGCTGTCGGCCTCGCTGAGCTTGTCCGCACGCAGGCCGTCGATGGAAATCATCAATACGGTGGGCGGTGCTTCCGCGGTGGCGGTGGACGAGGGGGTGCTGGCGCAGGCGGCAAGCAATGCACAGGCCAGCGCCGTGGCCGAAATACGTAGAAAAGTCATGGCGCCATTCTAGGCCGCGCCGGTGACCGTACAAATACAACCTTCGGCAGGTTGTCAGCGTTTGATCCAACGCGTAGTCCCGTAGCCCGGGTAAGCACCGCGCACCCGGGAGCAACCACACTCAGGCAAACAGATCCGCCAGCCGCTCGCCTTCACTGGCGACACCTTCCAGCTTCAACAGCGCCGCCTTGGTCGGCAGCCCGCCACCGAAGCCGGTCAGCGCGCCGTTGTTGCCGATCACCCGATGGCAGGGCAGCACGATCGGCAGCGGGTTGCGGCCATTGGCGGCACCTACCGCACGCGTGGCGGTGGGGCGGCCAATGCGCTCGGCCAGCTGGCGGTAACTCCAGGTCGCGCCGAACGGAATCTGCGCCAGCGTGTGCCAGACCTGCAACTGGAACGCGGTGCCCACCGGGGCAAGGGTCAGCGTGAAGTGCTGGCGCTGGCCGCGCAGGTATTCCAGCAGCTGCCGGCGGGGCTCGGCGACGGCGTCGGGGTCGCGTTGCCAATGCTCGCGGCCCTTGGCGTCATGGCGGTTCTCGGCAAACAGGATGTGGCGCACGCCGACCTGGTCGACGGCGACGGTCAGGGCGCCGATCGGGCTGTCGAAGCGGTCGTAGTAGAGGGTGTTCATGCCGTGGCCTCCGTAGCGGGCTTGGGGTTCTTTCGTTCCGTGGGCACTGCCAGGTGCCACAGGTGCAATACCGCGTAGGCGCGCCAGGGTCGCCACGGTTGTGAGCGGCGCTCGGTTTCGCGCTCGCTCAGGCGCTGGCCTTCGCCCAATACCTGTTGCAGCACCAGGTCGCCGGCGGGGAAGGCGTCGGGCAGGCCCATCGCCCGCAGCGCCATGTAATGCGCTGTCCACGGGCCGATGCCGGGCAGGGCGGTGGCTTTCTGCACGAAGCTTTCCAGGGTCTGTGCGCGGCTGAAATCCAGGCGGCCGTCGGCACAGGCGCGGGCGATGGCGCGCAGGGTGGCGGCGCGGGTACGCGGCAGGCCGATGCTTTCCAAAGGAGCTTCGACCAGCGTTGCCGGGGCGGGGAACTGGCGATCCAGGCCTTCCGGCATGCCGGGCAGGTGTTCACCAAACCGGTCCACCAGACGCCGTGCCAGCGTGGTGGCAGCAGCAACGCTGACCTGCTGGCCGAGCACGGCGCGCGCTGCCACTTCAAAGCCGTCCCAGCCGCCGGGCAGGCGCAGGCCGGGGCGTTCGCTGATGCCGCGCGCCAGCAGTGGTTCCTGGCCCAGGGTTGCATGGACGGTGCTGAGGTCGGCATCCAGATCGAACACGCGCCGCACCTTGGCGACGATGGCGGGGATGGCACGCGCGTCGGTGGTGCCCAGCTGCAGGCGCAGTTCGGGCCGCTTTGGGTCGGCACTGACCCGGATCAGGCTGGCGCTGCCATTGGCGACCACCACCCGCTGGTAGCTGTTGTCATCGATGTATTCGATGCCTGGCAGCGAGCGCCGGCGCAGGAAAGCCAGCATCAACGGGAAGTCCAACGGCGGCCGGTAGGCCAGGCGCAGCACCGGTTCGCCGCCGGCCACCGCGCCATGCTGCTTGCGCAGGGCGGTAGGCGGCATGCCGCAGCCCTGCAGGAAAGCGCTGTTGAAACGGCGCAGGCTGTTGAAGCCGGCGGCGAGTGCCACCTGGGTGACGGGGAGTTGGGTTTCGGTAAGCAATTGCTTGGCCAGCAACAGGCGGCGGGTGGTGTGCAGCTGTGCCGGGGTGGCGCCGAGCCGGGCCACGAACAGGCGCTGCAACTGGCGCGCGCTCAGGCCCATCGCGTCGGCCAGGGCGTCCATCGGCTGCTCCTGCAGCAGGCCTTCGTTGAGCAAAGCCAGCGCCCGGTGCAGGGTTTCATCCTGCAGCAGGTTGGCGTCGTCGGGGGACAGCTCGGGCCGGCAGCGCAGGCAGGGGCGGTAGCCGGCGGCGCTGGCGGCAGCGGCGCTGGGGTAGTAGCTGACGTTCTCTGGCTTGGGCGGCGGGGCCGGGCATACCGGCCGGCAATAGATGCCGGTGCTGCGCACCGCGGTGAAGAACAGGCCGTCAAAGCGGGCATCGCGCGCCAATCGGGCTTGTTCGCACTGGCTCTGCGGTGGCATCAGAAGGTTCTGCATGGCGCCCAGTCTAGGGCGGTCCGAGGACGGGCACTGGCCATTTCCGGACAGCAATGCTGATAACCAATGGTTGGTTCAGGAAAGATTGCGATGCCACTGGCCTGGCGCACTAGACTGTGCATCTTTCCGGCGCCGCGGCGCCGTTGCACGGACCTGATCGTTCTCCATGTTGCCCAAGTTCTGGTGGTCGCCGTTGTTGTGTATCGGGCTGCTTGCCTGCAATCCGGACAAGCCGGCCAGCAAGCCGGTCGCCGATCCGGCCGTGGCCCTGGCCGCCGATGGCGACCACATGGTCTCGATCAATGTGATCGATGCGCCCGCGCCACCTGCGCCGGTGGCACCGGCCAAGGACAAGCCGTGGCCGGAGCTGGTGCTGGAGAACGGCAAGGCCTGGGTCAGCTGCGCCACCGACTATGCCGGTGAGAACGGCGATGGCGAGGAACTGACCGCCCTGGACCGGGAGAGCCTGGACGCTGCGCTGCAGCCCTGCCAGGAGCGCGGCCTGCTGCGGGTGCGCTATGTGGGCAAGATCAATCCATCGTTCGCGGCGTTGGTGTCGCGCCTGGCGGTGGTGGCGGACGCGCAGAAGATCGGCAAGCGCATCCTTGACCTGGACTCCAGCGGTGGCCAGGTGGAGGCGGCCATCGTCGCCGGCGACAGCATCGGCGAGTCGGGCTGGACCATCTGGGTGCGCGAGGGCTCCATCTGCCACAGCGCCTGCGTGTTCGTGCTGGCGGCAGGGGACAACCGCTTGATCTCCGGCAAGGTCGGCATCCACCGGATGATGCGCATCAGCTCCACGGCCACCTCGCGCGCGGAGTTGAACAAGGAACTGCACGAGGTCTACGACAACGTGAAGGACTACCTGCAGCGTAACGGCGTGGCCGTGGGGGTAGCCGACCTGATGATGACCGTGCCCAATCGAAGCCTGCGCGTGCTGACCAGCGACGAGCTGAAACAGTACGGCCTGGACGGCACCAATGCGGTGCAGGACGACCTGGAGCGGATCAAGCAGATGCGCAAGTGTGGCGATGATTTCGTACGCCGCAAGGACGCCTTCCTCATTGCGTTTGATCGTGACTGCAAGGTCGAGGGGGCCGACCTGGAGGCGGTTACCACCTGTGGCCAGGCGTTGAAGGAGCAGTTCGGCTTTCCTGATGAAACCTGCCCGGATGAGAGCCCGCTGTCCGAGATCGACACCGCCATGCTGGTGCCCGAACCCACGGCTGTACCTGTGAATTCTGCCGCCGTGGCACCGGCTGCGGCGGCAACAGTGCCGCTGAATACGCATCCGGCAAAAAACTGAACCGCCAATTGCTGCATTTCGGATGAAACCATGTTTGGATGGAAGTTCATCAACTGAAAGCGTCACGGAGTGAGCCATGCGATCCAGTTGTCTGTTGTTGATGTTGTCCCTTGCGCTGCCCGCCGGCGTGGTAGTGGCGCAGAACGCGCCGCAGCCCGCACCCGCACAGACGCCTGCAGTTGCACCCGCGCAGGCGCCGGCAGGGACATCGGCGGCGCGGCCGGCGAATGGATTGACCGCGGCACAGCAGGCACAGGTGGCGCGTCAGGACGCGGAAATGACGGCCGCAGCACAACGCGTGGCGCAGTTGGTGGATGGCAACCAGGCCGCAGTGGTGTGGGACGGGGCGTCGGCGGTAGCACGCAAGGCAGTCACCCGTGACCAGTTCGCCGGCAACATCAATGCCGATCGCGCCAAGTTGGGCGCGCTGGTGTCGCGTGGCAAGCCGTCCATCACCCGTGTGCAGTACCCGGCTGGCGCGGCCGTGCCGGAGGGGATCTATCTCAACGTCAGCTTCCCCACGCGCTTTGCCAACAATGCCCAGCCGGTGCGCGAGCTGGTGTCTTTCCGCCTGGACGAGGACAAGGTGTGGCGCGCCTCCGGTTACAGCCTGCGCGCGGCGACCGCGAACTGAGCCGGTAAAACCTGCTTTCCCTGGACAGGCGCCGCAAGGCGCCTGTTCTTTTTGTGCCGGGCCTGATCAGGATCAATGAAACCTTACCCGGGGCCCTCTAAGCTGCCCGGCAACTGGCAGGATGGAGCAGGCATGCACAAGGTCGATGTAGTGGTGGTAGGCGCCGGCCCGGCAGGGCTGAGTTTTGCGCGCAGCCTGGCCGATACCGGCCTTTCACTGGCGCTGGTGGAGCAGCAGCCGCTGGCCGCGCTGGCCGATCCGGGTTTTGATGGCCGCGAGATTGCCCTGACTCACGCCTCGCGTCAGGTCATGCAGGGCATCGGACTGTGGCAGCGGCTGCCGCCAGCGGAAATCTCATCGTTGCGCAGTGCGAGGGTAATGAACGGCAGTTCGCCGTTCGCACTGGGCTTTGCCGCCGAGCGTGAAAATGTGGCCGAGCTGGGCTGGCTGGTGCCCAACCACCTGATCCGGCGGGCTGCCTGGGAGGCGGTGCAGGGGCAGGCCAACCTGGAACTGCTGGACGGCAGCAGTGTCACAACGATCGAGCCGGGTGCGGCGGCCAGCGTGGTGACCCTGGCCGATGGCCGTCGCCTGCAGGCACGGCTGGTGGTGGCGGCAGACAGCCGCTTCTCGGCGACCCGGCGGATGATGGGTATCGGCGCGCAGATGCGGGATTTCGGCAAGTCGATGCTGGTCTGCCGCATGCAGTGTGAGCAGCCGCACAACCACGAGGCTTGGGAGTGGTTCGGCTATGGCCGAACACTGGCCATGTTGCCGCTGCCCGGCGGCCAGGCATCGGCGGTGATCACCCTGCCGCCACAGCAGGCACAGGCGCTGGCAGGCCTGGATGAGGTGGCATTTGGGCACAAGGTCACGGCCATGTTCGAGGCCCGGCTGGGGCAGATGCAGCCGGCCAGCAGCCGTCATGTCTATCCACTGGTCGGGGTGTATGCACGCCGCTTCGTCGGCAGCCGCTACGCCCTGATCGGCGATGCCGCGGTCGGCATGCATCCGGTTACCGCGCATGGCTTCAACTTTGGCCTGCAGAGCCAGCAGCGCCTGGCCGGGCTGTTGCGCACGCCGGCGGACAGGGGCGGGGATATCGGTGCCGATGCCTTGCTGGCCAGTTACCAGCGCGGGCATCGGCTGGCGACCCGGCCGCTGTACGAGGCCACCAATGCCATCGCCACCCTCTACAACGACGAACGTCGACCGGTGCGCCTGTTGCGCGATGCGGCGCTGCGCATCGCCCAAGGGGTTGCTCCGTTCAGGAAGGTGATAGCAGGTCATCTGACCCAGGCCTCGGCCTAGCGCTGCGTTGGGCTGGCGGGTGAGGCGGTGGGAATGCCGGGCGTGGCCCGGCAAGCGCTGCCTCAGGCAGCGGAGCTGTCGGCCAGTACGCGGATGCGCACGTCGCCCAGTTCCACCTGCTGGCCGCCGCGGATTTTGCAGGCCTTGCGCAGTTCCACCGCGCCGTCGACCGTCACATGGCCTTCGCCGATGATCATCTTGGCCTCGCCGCCGCTGGAGACCAGGTCGGTCAGCTTCAGCAACTGCTTCAGTTCCACGTACTCGCGGTCCAGCTCGAAATCGATGGTTTGCATGGTGATTGCCGGTAAAAACGGGCACTATTGTGCGCCAAACGGTGGCAGCACGGGAGCGTGAAGCTCTCGCGCGTGGCCGTTGCCGTGTTCGTTAGCTGAACGGAAAACGTGACCCCCGCGACAGCAGGGGGCTTTAGAGCGCACAATATCCGTCTTTTCGCCCGCCCGTTCGCGGCGGTGCCCCCGGAGTTACCCATGTCCCAAGATACCCCCGCGCCGCTGCTGTTCGCAGATCTCGGCCTGTCCGAGCCTGTGATGAAGGCAGTGGCCGATGTCGGTTACGAGACCCCGTCGCCGATCCAGGCTGCCACCATCCCGGCCATGCTGGAAGGCCGCGACGTGCTCGGCCAGGCGCAGACCGGCACCGGCAAGACCGGCGCCTTCGCGCTGCCGGTGCTGTCCAATATCGATCTTTCCGCCACCAAGCCGCAGGTGCTGGTGCTGGCCCCGACCCGCGAGTTGGCCATCCAGGTCGCCGAGGCGTTCCAGACCTATTCGGCGTCGATGCCGGGCTTCCGCGTGCTGCCGGTATACGGCGGCCAGCCCTACGGCCAGCAGCTGTCGGCACTGCGCCGTGGCGTGCACGTCGTGGTCGGCACCCCGGGCCGCGTGATCGATCACCTCGATCGCGGCACCCTGGACCTGTCCGAGCTGAAGACGCTGGTGCTGGACGAGGCCGATGAAATGCTGCGCATGGGCTTCATCGACGACGTCGAAGCCGTGCTCAAGAAGTTGCCGGAAAGCCGCCAGGTCGCGTTGTTCTCGGCCACCATGCCGCAGCAGATCCGCCGCATCGCGCAGACTTACCTGCGCAATCCGGTGGAAGTGACCATCGCCTCCAAGACCACCACCTCGGCCAATATCCGCCAGCGCTACTGGTGGGTGGCGGGCATGCACAAGCTGGACGCGCTGACCCGCATCCTGGAGGTGGAAACCTTCGATGCGATGATCATCTTCGCGCGCACCAAGGCCGGCACCGAGGAACTGGCCGGCAAGCTGCAGGCGCGTGGCCTGGCCGCGGCCGCCATCAATGGCGACATGCAGCAGGCCCAGCGTGAGCGCACCATCGGCCAGCTGAAGGAAGGCAAGCTCGACATCCTGGTGGCCACCGACGTGGCGGCCCGTGGCCTGGACGTAGAGCGCATCAGCCACGTGCTGAACTACGACATCCCGTACGACACCGAAAGCTATGTGCACCGCATTGGCCGTACCGGCCGTGCCGGCCGCAGCGGTGAGGCGATCCTGTTCGTCACCCCGCGCGAGAAGGGCATGCTGCGCCAGATCGAGCGCGCTACCCGCCAGCCGATCGAGGAAATGCAGCTGCCGACCGTGGATGCGGTCAACGACCACCGCGTGAGCAAGTTCATGGACCGCATCAGCCAGACCCTGGCCGGTGGCGACATGGACTTCTACCGCGACCTGCTGCAGCGCTACGAAGGCGAGAACAATGTGCCGGCGATCGACATCGCCGCCGCGCTGGCCAAGCTGCTGCAGGGCGACACCCCGTTCCTGCTGACCCCGCCGGTGCGTGAGCGCCGCGAGCAGTCATTCGACCGCAGTGAGCGTCCTGCCCGTGACGGTGGCTTCCATCGCCGCGACGAGCGCGGTGATCGTGGCGAACGCCCGGCCCGGTTCGAGCCGCGCTTTGAACGCGCACCGCGTCATGACGATGGCGAGCGCGGCCCGCGTCCGCCGCGTGGCGAGGGTGAGTTTGAGTCGCGTCCGCGTCGCGAAATGCCGCCGCGCAGCGCGCCGGAGTTCGGCATGGAGACCTACCGCATCGAAGTGGGCCATACCCACGGCGTGAAGCCGGCCAACATCGTCGGCGCCATCGCCAATGAAGCCGGCCTGGAAAGCCGTTACATCGGCCGCATCGACATCCACGACGGCCACTCGGTGCTGGACCTGCCCGCCGACATGCCCAGCGACGTGTTGCAGCACCTGAAGAAGGTGTGGGTGTCCGGCCAGCAGTTGCAGATGCGCAAGGTCGAGCCGGGCGAAGACGTGGGCGCCTCGGCGGCACCGGCCTTCAAGCCGCGCTTCCACAAGGGCCCCAAGCCGGCGGTGCGCCCCGGCGGCCCGCGCCGCGAGGGCTTCAAGCCGCGCGGCCCGCGCAACGGTTGATCCACCGTTTGCAGCCCGAAAGCTCCGGCACTGCCGGGGCTTTTTTTGTCTGCTTGCGCGGCCGGCAGGACAAGACCGGCCAACAATCTGAATCCGCGATGCACTTCATGTGTTGCAAGCCAGCGGTTGTTGCGATAATCAACGTAATAGCGTTGGGGACGCGAAGGGCTGATCACGGTGGACGAAGGGGGCGCAGTGCGGTTACGGGCGGGGGCATGCGCAGCGGCGGCAAGCCTGCTGATTGCCTTGCTGTTGCTGTTGCCCACCTTTGCGTCCGCCGCGGCGCCGCGCGCCAACCAGGATTTCCTGCTGGTAGGCGCGCCCACCGACCAGCAGGCACCGGTGCGTGAATGCACGCCAGAGATCAGGCGTCATCTGCAGGAGGAGGTGCGTATTGCAGCCCCCCCGGGAGGCTGGTCGGGCGCGCCGCAGGCGGTGGACGTGTTCAATGTGTTTGCCGGCGAGGTGATGATCACCCACGGTGACCGCACCGTCTGCGGGCACATGCAGGACGCGCGCACCCGCGACTCACGCTTCCGCGCCGGTGTCGGCATGGTGGTGGTACCCCGCAAGGGCGACACCGCTCCCATCCGCGTGGCCTGGGAAGCACCGCTGAAGGCGCAGTGGATCCCCACCGTGCGCCTGGGTGCGCCCAGTCCGGTGCAGCAGATCGATACGGCCCGCTTGCTGGTGCGCACCGCCTGCATCGCCATTGCCCTGGCGTTGGCGTTGTCGGCGTTGATGGGTTTCATCACCACCCGCAGCCGTGATTTCCTGGTCTACGTGCTGGTGTGTGCGTTGCTGGTGGTCTGGCAGGCGGTGCTCAGCGGCCTGAGTGGCTACCCCGAGCCGTGGCTGCCAGTAGGCCGCGCCGCGCCGGTGTGGTTGGTGGCGGTTACCGCGCTGAGCTACGCGGTGATGACCTGGGTGTTGTGGCGGATGTGTGGCGGCCGTCGCCTGTTGCGCGGATCGCGGCGCTGGATGAGCGCGTTGGTGGCGGTGTTCGCACTGGTGGCGCTGGCTACGCCGGTGATGCCGCGAGGGCTGTTGGCGTGGGTATCCGGGGCGCTGGATGACGCCTTCGCACTGATTTGCCTGGGCGCGCTGCTGCTGTGCATCGTCTCCATGCGGCGCGGTGTGTATAAAACCCTGGACGGCATGGTGGCGGTTGCGCCGCTGTTGCTGATGACCCTGGCCGACCTGTTCGGTAACCGCTGGCTGCTGGAATTCCGGGTAGAGGCGGTGCAGGTATCGGCGACCTGGTTCCTGATGATGGCGGCCTATTCGCTCAATCGCAGCCTTGGCAACCTGCGCCAGCAGCGCGACGAGATGCGCCACCTGGCCGACACCGACACCTTGACCGGGCTGCCCAACCGTCGTGCCGGCCTGCGCCAGCTGGAGACCTATATCGCCCAGGCCCGTGCCGGCGGCCAGCCGCTGGCGATCGGCTTTCTGGATGTGGACCTGTTCAAACAGATCAATGACCGCTATGGGCATGACGTGGGCGACGATGTGCTGGTATCGGTGGCCAATACCCTGCTGAGCGGGGTGCGCAGTCGCCAGGACGTGATCCGCATGGGTGGTGAGGAGTTCCTGATCCTGTTGCCAGGCAATAGTGCTGCTGCCGCATTGCCGCGACTGGAGCAGATGCGCGAGAAGGTCACCATCCAGGCATTGGCGTTGCGCCACGAAGGGCTGACCGTCACCGCCAGCATCGGTCTGGCCGAACTGCACCTGCTGGATACCGATGTGGCGGCGTTGCTGCGGCGTGCCGACAACGCCATGTACCGGGCCAAGCGCCGTGGCCGCAACCAGGTGGTGGACGCCGACGACGAGCGCGAGGCGGCCTGAACACCGGCGGCGCTGTCACCCGGGGAGGCGATGGCGGATAATTCGCCGATGACAAACCGAATCAACAAGCACATTGCCGAAACCGGCTTCTGTTCGCGCCGCGAGGCCGACCGCCTGCTCGCTGCCCGCCGCGTGACCATCAACGGCGTTGTTGCCGGCACCGGTGCGGTGGTGGGTGAGGGCGACGAGGTCAAGGTCGACGGCCAGCCGCTGCGCGCCCGCGCGGTGCAGAAGAGCACCGGCCGCCGCCACGTCTATATCGCGCTGAACAAACCGGTGGGCGTCACCTGCACCACCGAAAGTGCGGTGAAGGGCAATATCGTCGACTTCGTCGGCCATGAGCAGCGCATCTTCCCGATCGGGCGCCTGGACAAGGAATCCGAAGGACTGATCCTGATGACCAGCAACGGCGACATCGTCAACCAGATCCTGCGCGCCGAGAATGGCCACCAGAAGGAGTACCTGGTGGCGGTCAACAAGCCGGTGACCGATGAGTTCCTGCGTGGCATGGCCCGTGGCGTGCGTATCCACAACCAGATGACGCTGCCGTGCCGGGCCACCCGCATTGCCAAGTTCGGCTTCCGCATCATCCTGGAGCAGGGCCTGAACCGGCAGATCCGCCTGATGGCGGCCGAGTTCGGTTACCGCGTCACCCAGCTGCGCCGGGTGCGCATCGACAACATCAAGATCGGCGCGCTCAAGCCCGGGCAATGGCGCAACCTCAGCGAGCAGGAACTGCGTGGTCTGCTGCCGCAACAGCAGCAGTGGTGAAGTGTGAACTGATCACCGCGTGCTGCGCGCGCTGCGGCTAGACTCGGCTGCGTCCTCCCTCCCGCCTGAACCGGAACCGCGATGATCAAACCTCCGATTCCTGCCCATGAAGCCGAGCGTCTTGCCGCCTTGCAGCGCTATCGCATCCTCGATACCGCACGCGACCAGGAGTTCGATGACCTGGTGACCATCGCCCGCACCATCTGCAACACGCCGATGGGTGCGGTGACGCTGATCGACCGCGACCGCCAATGGTTCAAGTCGCTGCAGGGCCTGGAAGGGGAGCAGACGCCGCGGGATGACGCTTTCTGCGCACACACCATCCTTGCTCCGCAGGAACTGACGGTGGTGCAGGATGCGCGCGACGACGCCCGCTTCAGTGGCAACCCCTCGGTGGTGGGTGACCCGCATATCCGTTTCTATGCCGGTGCGCCGCTGCTCAGCAGCGATGGCTATGCGCTGGGCTCGCTGTGCGTGTTCGACTCGGTGCCGGCGCAGTTGGCCGCGCCGCAGGCCAATGCCCTGCGCGCGTTGTCGCGGCAGGTCAGCCGGATGATGGAGATGCGCCTGCTGCGCCTGCAGATCGACCACCATCAGGAAGAGCATGACTGGTACGAGGCGCGGCTGGCGGAGTATTACCAGCAGCTGGAGCAGGCCAACCTGGAGCTGTCCGAGCAGACCCGTACCGATCCGCTGACCGGGCTGTCCAACCGCCGCGCGCTGACCGCCGCGCTGGCCGATGCCATTGAACGTGCCGGCGAGGTGCCGCCGGCAGTGGCCATCGTCGATATCGATCACTTCAAGATGGTCAACGACATCCACGGCCATGCCGAGGGCGACGTGGTGCTGACCGAGCTGGCGGCGGTGCTCAAGTCGCAGTTCGCCGGGCGCGGCATGGCCGCCCGCTATGGCGGCGAGGAGTTCGTGATCCTGATGCCGAACACGCCGTTGCAGCAGGCCGAACTGCAATGCGAATACTTGCGCGAGTCGGTAAGCCTGTTGCCGATCGGCCTGCCGATCTCGGTCAGCATCGGCCTGGCCGTGCACCGTGAGGGGGAAAGCTCGGGCGATACCCTGCGCCGCGCCGATGCCGCGCTCTACCAGGCCAAGGCCGAAGGCCGCGACCGGGTGGTGGTGGCCGGCTGAGTCTGCGTCTCGACGTCTGCGACCGGGCGCGGGCATGCTGGGCCAGCTCCTGATGCCGTGAGAATCCCATGCTGCAGACCCTGGCTGTCGCCAACTACCGTTCCCTGCATGAGCTGGCCGTGCCGCTGGCGCGGCTGAACCTGATCACCGGCGACAACGGCAGTGGCAAATCCAATCTCTACCGCGCGCTGCGCTTGCTGGCACAGACCGCGCGTGGTGGTGTGGCCACCGCGCTGGCGGGCGAGGGCGGGCTGGAATCGGCGCTGTGGGCCGGCCCGGAGCGGATAAGCCGGGCCATGCGCGAGGGCGAGATGCCGGTGCAGGGCACGGCACGCAGTACGCCGGTGTCGTTGCGGCTGGGGTTTGCCGCCGAGGACTTCGGCTATGCAATCGACCTGGGCCTGCCGGTGCCGGGCAACTCGATGTTCGACCGCGACCCGCAGATCAAGAACGAAAGCATCTGGGCCGGGCCCTTCCTGCGCAGCAGCAACCTGCTGGTCGAGCGGCGCGGCAGCGTGGTGCGGCGGCGGGCAGGTCGCAGCTGGGAGGTGGTGGAAGAGCATCTGTCCGGCTTCGACAGCCTTTTCAGCCAGTTGGCCGATCCGCAGCGCATGCCGGAAGTGCTGGCCCTGCGCGAGTACATCCGCCGCTGGCGCTTCCACGACCATTTCCGTTCCGATGCCGCTGCCCCGGCGCGACAGCCGTGCATGGCGATACGCACGCCGGTGCTGGCCGATGATGGCCATGACCTGGCGGCGGCCTGGCAGACCATCAGCGAGATCGGCGATGGACAGGGCCTGCAGCGCTCGCTGGAGGATGCGTTCCCGGGTGCGCAGGTGCGGATCGAGGGCAGGGAGGGGCGCTTGTCGCTGAAGTTCGCGCAGCCCGGTCTGCTGCGGCCATTGGCAGCCAGTGAGCTGTCCGATGGCACGCTGCGCTACCTGTTGCTGATCGCCGCGCTGCACACGCCACGGCCGCCACCGCTGCTGGTGCTCAACGAGCCGGAAACCAGCCTGCATCCGGACCTGCTGCCGGCGCTGGCGCGCTTGATCATCAACGCAGCGGCGCGCAGCCAGCTGTGGGTGGTGTCGCATGCCTCGCGGCTGATCGCCGCGCTGCAGGAGGACCCCGCCTGCAATGCGCTGCGCCTGCACAAGGAATTCAGCCAGACCCGGCTGTGGGGCGTTGGCAATCTGGAAGGGCCGGCCTGGTACTGGCCGCAGCGCTGATCAGGCGACCGGGCCAGCGGCGGCTTGTGGCCGCAGACGGTTGAGCAGCGGGTGCAGGAAGACGCCGCTCAGGATGATCGCCACGCCGAGGTAGAACTGCGGCGTCAGTTCGTGCTGCTCACCCAGGAACAGCATCGCCAGCAGGATCGCGTAGACCGGCTCCAGGTTGGTGACCAGCTGCACCGTATACGCGCTGAGGTGCTTGAGCGCGACCAGCGCCAAGGCAAACGGCAGCAGCGTGCACAGCCCGGACAGGGCCAGCAGCAACAGGCCGTCGTGCAGGTTGGGCAGCACCCACAGGTCGCTGGCCAGGGCCGGCAGCAGCAGCGGCATGGCCGGTGCCAGCAGGGTCAGGGTCAGGGTGCCGGCGCCCAGCTCCAGCGCGGTGACCGTCAGCGGATCGGCGTGGCCGACCATGCGCTTGTTGAACGAGCCGAAGATGGCCACCAGCAGCGCGGAAACCGCACCTACCGCCACACCCAGGCGCATGCCATCGGGCACACCGCCGACCACCAGCGCCACACCGGGCAACACGATCACGCCTAGCGCCAGTTCGCGCAGCTGGAACGGACGCCGCGCAATCCACGGTTCAATGATGGCGGTGAACACCGGCGCCAGTGCGATGCAGGTGGCAGCCACCGACGCATTGGCCAGCTTCACCGCGCCATAGAAGGTGAGCCAATGCAGCGCGACCAGCGCGCCGATGCCGGCATAGCCCAGCACCAGCCGCGGGTTCAAGCCGGACAGGCCGCGCCACACCCGCGGCAGCAGTGCCAGCATCGCCACCACCAGCAACATCCGCCACCACACCAGTGGCAGTGCCGGTAGCGTGATCAGCTTGCCGAGGATGGCGGTAACGCCCCACAGCAGGACGCAGAAATGGATCTGCAGGAGGGCTTTGCGGGTGTCGTTGGTAGACATCGGCGTATTGTCGCCGATGCAGGTGACAAGCGCCGCGTCGCCGCCTTCAGTTTTTATCGACCAGCTGCTGCAATGCGCGTGCAGCCGCCGGGTTGCGATGCTTGGCCGCGCTGATGAAATACAGGAAGACCTCATGCTGCGCGCTGGCGGGCTCGGGCGCGGCCAGATGCGGCAGGTCCGGGTTGTCCTCGCCCTTGCGCCAGCGTTGGATACGTGTGGCCCACTGCTGCAGCTCGTCAGCCGGATAACCGGTGGCGTGCTGGTCGCGGCTGCCCATCAGTCGCGCATAGACAAAGTCGCCGGACAGGTCGGCGGCGTTCGGGTAGTCGCTGGCGTCGGTATAGACCAGGGCGATGCCTTGCTGGCGGATCAGTGCGATCAGTTCCGCGTCGAAACAAGCGGGATCGCGCACTTCCACGGCATGCCGTTGGCGGCGACCGTTGACCTGCGCAGGCAGCAGTTGCAGGAAGGCCGCCAGATCGTCGCGGTCCAGGCGTCGCCCGGCTTCGAACTGCCAGACCAGTGGGCCGAGGCGATCACCCAGATGGCTGATGCCATCGATGAAGTCCTCGATCTGCCCGCCGGTGGCGGCCAGCTTGCGGGCCGTGACAATCCGCTTGGGCGCCTTGGCCGAAAACACGAAGCCTTCCGGCGTGGCATCGCGCCAGGCGGTGTAGATGTGCGGCTTCTGCGCGCCGTAGTAGGTGCCGTTGATTTCGATGCTGGTCAGCTGATGGCTGGCGTATTCCAGCTCACGGCGCTGCACCAGCCCGACCGGATAGAAGGTGCCGCCGCGCCACGGCACATAGGTCCAGCCACCGATGCCGATATGGACGCCGGGTGTGTGCGGCGCGCTAGCAAACAGGTCGTTCAACGCAAAGCCCCGATGGGTGTAGGAACGGCGCAAGCCGCGAAGCCGACAATGTACCCGCACAAGGTAGTGCCGAGCCATGCTCGGCAAGGGGGCTTCACCAGCCAAGCCATCGGTGGTGATGCGCTGCATGTAACGCCCCTGCCGAGCATGGCTCGGCACTACGCTCCCTCCCTCGTGTAGCAGGGGAGGGCTGGGGAGGGGTTGGCTTTTGGCCGTTTGCTTGCGGTTGGCTTCGCGGTTTACGCGGCGCCTGCGGGGTTGCCTGGAAAGCCCCTGCCGAGCATGGCTCGGCACTACGCTCCCTCCCTTGCGTAGCAGGGGAGGGTTGGGGAGGGGTTGGCTTTTGGCTGTTTGCTTGCGGTTGGCTTCGCGGCTTACGCCGCGCCTGCGGGGTCGCGTGGAAAGCCCCTGCCGAGCATGGCTCGGCACTACGCTCCCTCCCTTGCGTAGCAGGGGAGGGCTGGGGAGGGGTTGGCTTTTGGCCGTTTGCTTGCGGTTGGCTTCGCGGCTTACGCCGCTCCTACGGGGTCGCGTGGAAAGCCCCTGCCGAGCATGGCTCGGCACTACGCTCCCTCCCTTGCGCAGCAGGGGAGGGCCGGGGAGGGGTTGGCTTTTAGGCCTTTTGCTTGCGGTTGGCTTCGCGGCTTACGCCGCTCCCAAGCGTTACGTGGAATGCCCCTGCCGAGCATGGCTCGGCACTACGTTGTCGGGGCCCAGGGGTCATAGCTGCCGAACCACCACAGGTGGCCCTCGGGGTCGCGGCAGGCGTAGCCGCGGCCGCCGTAATCCTGGTTGGCGATGTCCATCACGATCTCCGCACCGGCAGCCTTGGCCTGCGCGTAATGCGCGTCGGCGTCGCTGACGATCACGCAGGCGCTCTGCGTCTGCATGCCGCCGACTTCGTCGGGCTGGATCATGTTGCTGCCCCATTCGCCAGGCTGCACCGAGCCCAGCATGACCATGCCGTTGCCGAACACCAGCTGCGCATGATGAACCACCTCGCCGTCCTGGTAGACGGCATGGCGCTGGAAGCCGAAGGCCTTGCACAGCCAGTCGATCGCGGCCGGTGCGTCGCGGTAGCGCAGGCAGGGGATGATGGTGGCGGTAGTGCGGGCGGCCAGGTCCATGGGGGCATGCGGGCAGTTGTGGAAAGGCGAGGGTGGGCGCGCTCGCGTTACCATCGCGAGAAGACCGGCCCGGTGCCGGCATCGATCCAAAGGGAGAGCGTATTGAATAGTTGGTTGGGTGGCGGGCTGGTGCTCGCAATGGGCGTGGTGGCACCGATGGCGGCAGCACAGGACGCGGTGCCGACGGAACTGCAGCAGTTGGACGCCACGGTGGAGCGTGTGCGCCAGCAGTTCGACGTGCCGGGGGTGGCAGTGGCGGTGGTCAAGGATGGCAAGGTGGTGCTGGAGCGCGGCTGGGGCCTGCGTGAGCTGGGCAAGCCGGAGCCGGTGCAGGCCGATACCCTGTTCGCCATTGCCTCCAATACCAAGGCCTTCACCGCGACCTCGCTGAACCTGCTGGCCGAGGAAGGCAAGCTGAAGATGGACGACCGGGTGGTGGATCACCTGCCGTCGTTCCGCATGTCCGACCCCTATGTCACCGGCGAAATGCGTATCCGCGACCTGCTCTCGCACCGCAGCGGTTTGAGCCTGGGCGCAGGCGACCTGCTGTTCTGGCCGACCACCGGCTACAGCAATGCCGAGGTGGTGGCACGGCTGGCGCAGGTGCCGTTGAAGAACGGCTTCCGGGACCGCTATGCCTACGACAACATCCTGTACGCGGTGGCCCAGCAGGTGATCGAGAAGGTGTCCGGGCAGTCGTTCGCCGACTTCCTGCAGCAGCGCATCTTCGACAAGGTCGGCATGGCCGACACCCGTTACAACGCCGATCACCTCAAGCCGGGTGACAAGGCTGCCGTTGGCCACGCCAAGTACGACTTCAAGGACCTGCGGCCGGTGCCGCCGCTGACCTGGTCCAACAACGCCGGTGCCGGTGGCATCTATTCCAGCGTGCATGACCTGGCCAAGTGGATGAACGTGCAGCTGGCCGAGGGCAAGCTTGCCGATGGCACGCCGCTGTTCAGCGAAAAGACCCAGCAGCAGATGTGGCAGATGCAGATCCCGCAGGTGGTGCCCAAGCCGTCGGTGCCGGAACTGGCGGCCGCACGTCCCAACTTCGCCGGTTACGGCGAGGGCTGGAGCCTGAGCGATTACCGCGGACAGAAGTTGGTCTGGCATACCGGCGGCTGGCCGGGCCAGGTGTCGCGGCTGACCCTGGTGCCGGAGCAGAACCTGGGCGTGGTGGTGCTGACCAACCAGGAATCCGGGGCTGCCTTCAATGCCATCACCATGAGCGTGCTGGATGCGATGCTGGGTGCACCGGGCCATGACTGGGTGGGCGCCTATGCTGCCGGTGTGGCCAAGGCGCAGGGCAATGCAGACGAAGGCTGGGACAAGCATGTGGCCGCGCGTGATGCCAGGAGCAAGCCGTCGCTGCCGCTGTCCGGCTATGCCGGTGCCTACCGTGATGCGTGGTATGGCGATGTGTTCGTCGAGCAGCAGGGGGGCAAGCTGCGCCTGCGGTTTGGTGCCACTGCCGACCTGGTGGGCACGATGGAGCATTGGCAGCACGACACCTTCATCGTGCGCTGGGACAACCGTTCGCTCAATGCCGATGCCTTCGTCAACTTCAGCCTGGACCCGGACGGCAAGGTGCGCGAGGTGCGCATGCAGGCGGTGTCGTCCTTGACTGATTTCAGCTTCGACTTCCAGGACCTGCTGCTGAAGCCAAAGGCGGAATGAGGTAATCGAGTAGCCCGGGTAAGCGCAGCGCACCCGGGGCTTTCTGCGGGAACGGTGCCCCGGGTGCGCTGCGCTTACCCGGGCTACAAGGCCAACCTCCACATCGCCTGGACAGACACAACACAGGCCGCGATGGGACAATCGCGGCCTGTTCCGGTTTTACAGGCCGTGGCGATGCTGCGCTGGTTCGAGTCCCTGATTCCCGTTTTCCCGCCGCTGGATACGCGCACGCCGCCGCGTGGCGTGGCGCGTTTCTACCTGCATTACCTGCGCCCGGTATGGCCGGTGCTGCTGGCCACGCTGGTCGCCGGTCTGCTGCTGGCATTGGTGGAAGTGGCGATGTTCGATTTCCTCGGCCGCATCGTCGACATGTTGGCCGACAGCGCCGGGCCCGGCTTCTTCCAGCGCCACGCCAGTGAGTTGCTGTGGATGGCCGGCATCACTTTGCTGGCGCGGCCGCTGCTGGTGGCCCTGCACAACCTGCTGGTCAACCAGTCCATCGTGCCTGGCCTGAGCAACCGTTCGCGCTGGCTCATGCACAACCACGTGGTGCGGCAGAGCCTGAGCTTCTTCCAGAACGACTTTGCCGGCAGCGTTGCCAACCGGGTGATGCAGACCGGCACTTCGCTGCGCGAATCGGCTGTGCAGATGGTCGATTCGCTGTGGTACATCGTGGTCTATACCGGCACGGCGCTGTATCTGTTCGCGCAGGCCGACTGGCGACTGATGCTGCCCTTGGCCGCGTGGCTGCTGGCCTATATCGCTATCGGCGTGTACTTCGTGCCGCGCATGAAGCACCGTGCCTGGATCGCCTCCGATGCGCGCTCGCGCGCGATGGGGCGCATTGTCGATGGCTATACCAATATCGCCACCCTCAAGCTGTTCGCGCACAGTGGCCACGAGCAGCGCTATGTGGCCGAGGCCATCCAGGAGCTGGCTGAAAAGCACCGCGCACAGACCCGCATCACCACCGGGCTGGAGCTGGTCATTGCCATCCTCAACGGCTTTTTGATCGTCGGCACCTGCGGGCTGGCCTTGTGGCTGTGGCAGGCCAGCCTGATCAGCGTGGGCGCAATCACCCTGGCCACCGGTCTGGTGATCCGCATCCACAACATGTCCGGCTGGATCATGTGGACCATCAACGGCATCTTCGAGGACATCGGCACTGTGCAGGACGGCATGGAAACCATCGCCCAGCCGCTGACGGTGCAGGATGCAGCCGACGCCAAACCCTTGCTGGTCAGCGCCGGTGCGGTGGATTTTGAGAATGTGCATTTCCACTATGGCAAGCGCGGTGGGGTGATGGCCGGTTTGAACCTGGCGGTGAAGCCGGGCGAGAAGATCGGCCTGGTCGGGCCGTCGGGGGCTGGCAAATCCACCCTGGTAAACGTGCTGCTGCGGCTGTATGACCTGGAAAGCGGGCGGATCCTGATCGATGGCCAGGACATCGCCCACGTCACCCAGGACAGCCTGCGTGCACAGATTGGTGTGGTCACCCAGGACACGTCGTTGCTGCATCGCTCGATCCGCGACAACCTGCTGTACGGCCGCCCGGATGCCAGCGAGGAGCAATTGCGTGCCGCCGTGGCCAAGGCGCGTGCCGAAGGCTTCATCGCGTCCCTGGTCGACGGACAGGGACGGCAGGGCTATGACGCCCATGTCGGCGAGCGCGGGGTGAAATTGTCCGGCGGCCAGCGTCAGCGCATCGCCATTGCCCGCGTGCTGCTGAAGGACGCCCCCATCCTGATCCTCGACGAAGCCACATCGGCCCTGGATTCGGAAGTGGAAGCGGCAATCCAGGACAGCCTGGACGAGTTGATGGGCGACAAGACCGTGATCGCCATTGCCCACCGTCTGTCGACCATCGCGCGCATGGATCGCCTGGTAGTGATGGATCAGGGCCGCATTGTCGAAACCGGCACGCATGCCGAGCTGGTTGCCGCAGGCGGGTTGTATGCACGCTTGTGGGCGCGCCAGACCGGCGGTTTCGTGGCCGTTGATGGTTGAGCCGTTGTGTCGGTAGTGCCGAGCCATGCTCGGCAGAGGCGTTCCCGGTAAAGCCCCAGCCGAGCATGGCTCGGCACTACGGCCCCCTCCCTTGCGCAGCAGGGGAGGGTTGGGGAGGGGTTGGCTTTTGCGCGGTTTGTCGGATTACCAGCTTCGCTGGCTTAGGCCGCTCCTACTGGGGCCCTTGCCGAGCATGGCTCGGCACTACCGCTCAGTGCGTGCCGATGCGTACCAGCAGCAGGCCTGCCACCACGCTTGCGATGGCCGCCACCACCGCCAGCGCCAACAGCCAGCTGCGACGGCGTTGGCGCTGGCTGGCACGCGTTGCGGTATCAAACAACGCGACACGCTGCTGCTCGCTCTCGGCGATCAGCGCCTTGGCCTTGGCTGCACCCAGCTCGGCGTCCAGGCGCCCGGCCTTGATGTCCTCGGCAATGACTTCCAGCTGCTGCATCACATTGAACTGCAGTTTCTGCAGTTGTAGCGCGGGATCAGGGGCGTTGCTCAAGCGGCGGCCTCGCAGGCGGTGTCAGGGCGAAGGGCACTGTAACGCCTGGCGCAGTACCCGCGTAAGCAGGCGCGGGTCATCGCTGGCCAGGTGCTGGCCCAGCCGCAGCAGGCCAACGCCGAAGCCCATCAGCAACAGGCCGGGCAGGATGGCCGGCAACAGCCGCAGATCGGCGCCGCCCAGTTGTGCGGCGGTAATCACACTCCACAGCAGGCAGAAGCAGAACCAGAACGCGCTGAACGCCAGCACCAGGCCGGGCAGGGCAAAGCGGCCACGCAGCTCGCAGCCTTGCGCGGTGGCATACAGGCGCCCGCGAAAATGGGGTTTGAACGAATTGCGCATCGGTGCGCGGTGGTACAGATGCACGCGCTCCCCGCGCACCTGGCCGACCACCGTGCCGGTGGCGGTGAGGTTGCCGCGTGCGCTGGCCGCACGCAGCGCCTGTGCGGCCTGGTCTACCGGCAATGGGCTGGACAGCCGCAGCGGCGTACGTGGGAAAAGCCAGTTCCAGAATGACATGCGGGTGATCGCTACGGGGTGGCCCACGATAGCGACCCGGGCCGCATCTGCCTATTGCCGGCTCACGGTGCCAGCGCGTACCGCTTTCTTGACCAGGGCGGTGATCTTCTTCTCCACCTCCGGGCTGAGCGTGGTCAGCGCGTAGGCGGTGGGCCACATGGCACCGTCATCCAGTGCTGCGCTGTCGTTGAAGCCCAGCGTGGAATAGCGTGCGCCAAACTTGCTGGCGCCCTGGAAGAACAGCACGACCTTGCCGTCGCGGGCATAGGCGGGCATGCCGTACCAGGTCTTGGGCAGCAGCGTGGGGGCGGTGGCAGTGACAATGGCATGCAGGCGCTCGGCCATCACGCGTTCGGCAACCGGCATTTCGGCGACCTTGGCCAGCAGTTCGGCCTCGCCATCGGCACGCAGCTTGCCGGCCTTTGCTTCGTGCTTGAGTTCGCGTGCGCGTTCCTTCATCGCCGCCTGTTCGGCAGCGGTAAACCCGGTGGACTTGCTGGCCATGGCGTTGCCTGGACAAGGAGGTGCTGCGTTTTTAACCGATCGTGGTTGCTGATGTGTAAAACACCCGTGCAGCGGCGGGGTATGAAGTGGTCGTTACTCCCCGGACTGCCCCAGCTCCCGCTCGATGCGCCGGTCCGGGATCAGCCACAGCAAGGCCACCAGCGCGTACATGACCTGGGCAAGATGTGCCTGCGCAAAGCTCAGGCCGATGCCGGTGATATAGAGCACCGGCGACAGCTTGCCCTTCCAGTCGCCGCCGAGTGCGTGCTGCAGCCGCGAGTTCTGCCCATCTGCGGCGACGATGCGCCGTTGCAGTATCCAGTAGGCGACCGCGGCGGCCAGCAGGATGCAGCCATAAAGCGCGGTCGGCAGTGGCTGATTGTTGTAGTCGTCCATCCAGTGGGTGGCGAAGGGAAGCAATGACAACCAGAACAGCAGGTGCAGGTTGGCCCACAACACGCTGCCGGTGACCTTGCGGCAGGCCTGCAGCAGATGGTGGTGGTTGTTCCAGTAGATGCCGACGTAGATGAAGCTCAGCACGTAGCTGAGCAAGGTGGTCAGCAGCGGGCGCAGCGCGTCCAGTGATGCGCCCTCCGGTGGCCGCATCTCCAGCACCATGATGGTGATGATGATGGCCAATACGCCATCGCTGAATGCCTCAAGCCGCCCCTTGCCCATCGCTCGCTCCTGGCGGATGTCCGCCGCTGCCTGGGGCGAAACCTAGCATGCACGCGGGGAGGATGCTGTGCAGGGGACCTCGCTCCGGGCGAGCCGGCGCGACTGGTGCAGCAGGTGCAACAGGTGCCTGGCCGCCGCCGTGGCGGTGGTCAGTGCGCTACCTGCAGTACGATCTTGCCGATATGCGTGCCGCGCTCCATCCAGGCATGTGCCTGTGCGGCCTGGTGCAGTGGGAATACCTTGTCGATCAGGGGCGAGCGGATCTTGCCCGATTCGATCAACGGCCATACCTGTTGACGAAGCTGCTGGGCGATGACGGCTTTTTCGGCAACGCTGCGCGGGCGCAGGGTTGAACCGGTCACCGTGGCGCGCTTCTGCATCAAGGTGCGCAGCGGTAGCATGACCTCCGAGCCCTGTTGAAGCCCGATCTGGATGATGCGTCCGCGCATGTTCAACAGGTCAAGGTTCCGGACGAAGTAGGGGCCGCCAATGATGTCCAGTACTACATCCACGCCCTTGCCGGCCTGCAGGATGCGAACCTGCTCGACGAAATCCTGGGTGTTGTAGTTGATGGCATGGTTGGCCCCCAGCCGCAGGCAGGCCTGGCATTTTTCGTCGCTGCCGGCGGTGACGATGACGCGTGCAGCAAAGGCGTGGGCAATGGCAATGGCCGTGGTGCCGATACCGCTGCTGCCACCATGGATGAGGATGCTTTCATCCGCGCCGAGGATGCCCGGCATGAACAGGTTGGACCAGACCGTGAAGAAGGTTTCCGGCAGGGCACACGCTTCCAGCATCGACAGCCGTGCAGGGATGGGCAGGCATTGCGCAGCCGGAGCGGTCGTGTACTCGGCGTAGCCGCCACCTGCCAACAAGGCGCAGACCCGCTCGCCGACGCGGGGCCATTGCACGTCGGCGGCGGTCTTGACCACGGTTCCGGCAACTTCCAAGCCCAGGGTTTCCGAGGCACCGGGCGGTTGCGGGTAGAGGCCGCGCCGTTGCAGCAAATCAGGGCGATTGATGCCGGCGGCGGCGACGCGGATCAATACCTCACCATTGCGTGGCCGGGGTGTGGCGGCGGTGGCAAGCTGCAGGTTGTCGGCCTCGCCGGTAGCGGCCAGTTGAATCAACTGCATCTTGCCGGGAATCTTCATCGGAGCGCGAACGAAACAGGGGCGACGGCTCCGACGATAGCCCTCGATTCCGTTTGTGGGGGCATTCGCCCATATGACTTTATCTGCTGTGCGCCGGCATGTGCGTTCTGGCTTGCAGCGCAGCCATGCAAGGCGACATGGGATTGCAATGACGGGCCGTGGTTGCCTGCTGGATGAGCGGAAGTGGGCAGGTGTTGCGGTCGTGCCGGTTTACAACCAGCGCCGGGTCCGATTGCGGAACTGCTGGAACTCCGCTGCAAAATGCAGTGACAGCTGCCGTTCTTCGGGCAGGATCTGGAAGCGGGTGATGTAGAGCACGAACGCCGGCACCACCAACAGGCCAGGCAGGTGTTGCCACCAAAGGCAGCAGGCCAACAGCAGCAGGGCCTGTCCCAGGTACATGGGGTTGCGCGAATAGCGATAGATGCCGCTTGTCACCAGCTGCGAGCTGCGTGCCGGATGCAGTGGGTTCACTGTCGTTCCAGCGCGTTGGAAGAGGATCTTGGGCAGCAGGTTGAGTGCGATGCCGACGGCTGCGATGACGGCGACGATGGCTTCACGAAACGGCAGCTCAAACGTTCCGAACGGGATGAACCTGGCGCTCAGCCAGGCCAGCAGCGCGCATAGCAGCAGCACCAGCGGCGGAGGCAGACGGGTTTCCAGCCAGTTCATGCGGGTCACCGCAGTGATGATGGAGATTCCGTGATTGTCAGCCATCCCCCTGCAGCGGGAAAGCGGCGTGCTGATCGAAGCATCGGCAGGCGCGGGGGGAGGTCCGGCGATGGATTGCCTGCAGCCGGTTGCCTGGGAAAGGGTGGGGCTGGAACGCACAAGCCCGGGGCGAGCCCGGGCTTGTGCGTGACATTGGTCAGCGGTGACAGACTTACTCGATCGGCTGTTCCAGCATCAGCTGGCGGGCGAAGCGTACCGGCGGCGCACCGTAGGACAGGATCTGGTCGTGGTAGGCCTTCAGGTTGAAGTTCGCACCCTGCTTTTCCTGTACGGCCTTGCGGGTGTCGAAGTGCTCCTGCGCACCGACGAAGTAGGTCGGCAGCTGGGCCGAGGTGAGCTGCGCGCGCACCCACTTGCCCGAGGCTTCGCTTTCCTGCTGGAAGGCATCGTGGGTCATCAGGTGCATGGCCTGCTCACGGCTCCAGTTGTCCACGTGCACCCCCTGGTCGAGGATGGCGTTGGCGATGGTGCGCAGGTAGAACTTCAGCTGCACCAGGTGGAACAGCGGATCGTTATCCAGGTAACCCTGCTCCTGCATCATGCGCTCGGTGTAGACCGCCCAGCCTTCGGCAAACAGGCCCGAACGCATCACCGCACGCAGCGTGGACGGGAACTTGCCCGAGTGCCAGCCTTCCAGGTAGTGGCCCGGGGTGCCTTCGTGGATGGACAGCAGGTGGATCATGCGGCTGTTGTATTCGCGCAGGAAGGAATCCACCTGCTTGTCGTTCCAGTCGTCCGGAATCGGCGAGACCGCGTAGAAGGTCTTCAGGTTCTTGTCCAGCGGGCCCGGCGAGTCGCAATAGGCCACGGCCACGCCACGCTGGAATTCCGGCATCAGGATGATGTCGACCGGTGCGTCGGGCAGGGTCATCAGGTCATGCTTGCGTACGAACTCGGTGGACTGGTCCAGCGCCGCCTTGGCGTCTTCCACCACCTTGTCGCGGGCCGGCTTGTCGGCATAGGCCAGTTCCAGCGCGGCCTCGATGGCCTTCTGCTGCTGGTCGTCGGTGGGGTTGACCGGCATGTCCGGTGCGCCCGGCTTGTCCTTCAACACCACCTGGGCGATGCCGTACATGTCCTTGCGCACGCGGGTCAGCTCGGCGCGGGCGCGCTCACCGATCTCGGCGCGCGACAGCGAGGAGTTGAGCGAGAACTTCAGCTTCTGGTCGTATTTTTCCGCGCCGATGCGGAACTCGCCCTTGGCGTTGGGCACCAGGGTCTTGTCCAGCCAGGTCTGCTGCTCTTCCACCGCGGTGGTGAGGGTGGCGATGGCGGTCTTCAGGCGCTCCTGATCGGCGGCTTCGAGCTGGCCGATATTGGGGACGATGAAGGTTTCAACCAGGCTGAGGATGCCGCGGTTCTGCTTGGCCACGGTTTCGGCGTGGATCTTCGGCACGAGTGCCGGGTCCAGGTTGGCACGGGCGGCGGCGAAGATCTGCGGGATCTGCTCGATGCGCGCGGTGGCCGACTTCAGGCGTTCGGGCAGCGGCGCGAACTCGCGGGCCATCAGGCCGTAGATGGCGCTGCCGGCCAGGCCGTTGTAGACCTGCGGGTCCCACTTCCACGATTGCAGGTTCTCGTTGGACCAAATATCGGACTGCAGCTGGTTGCGCAGGATGGCGGCATCCACCTGGTTCTCGCGGCCGAGCTTGCTCACGTCCAGCGTGTCCAGCTCGGCGAGCAGGGCCTTGCTGGCTTCCAGGCTCTTCTGCTGGCCGGCGGCGCTGACGTCGTCGAGCTGGCTGTCATAGCGGTGGTCGCCGATCTGGGTGGCGCTGACCGGGGACAGCTGCATCCAGGTATCCAGCGCCTTCTTCGACAACTCGGCGAACTGGGCATCGGCCTGGCTTTGGCCGGCCTGCTCGGTGGAGGTGGACGGCGCGGTCGGGGCGTCGCCGCTCTGGCAGCCGGCCAGGCTGGCGAGCAGGGCGGCGGCGAGCAGGTGCTTGCGCATCGGTATTCCTGTTGCTGAAGGGGAAACCCCGAGCATAGGGGGACTCGCGCCGGCCCGCACATGCCGATGGTTGGTGGCAGCTTGCCGAAACAGGTGGTTCAACGCAGCCGGGGCCCGGTAGCCCGGGTAAGCGCAGCGCACCCGGGGTCGTGATTCACCCGGGTCATCAAATCTCCGGCTCACCGCATCCCCGGGTGCGCTGCGCTTACCCGGGCTACGGGGCTACGGGGCGGTGCCGCTCTGCACACAGTCTTAGCTTTCGTATTCAGCTATATGGCTATGCTGCGCGCAGCACACCATCTGGGACCACGGAAGCATGAAACAACCGCACGGAAGTACGTTGGCAATGGCGCTGGGCCTGCTGTTGGCATTCACCGGCTGCGCCAAGCATGAAATGTCGGCGGAGACCGCCGCCGTTGCCGCCGACGCGGTGCAGTCGCCAGAGGGCGCGTTTCTGGCGTATGAGCACACCGTGCAGCTGCAGCTGCCGGGCAAGGACATCGCGCCACGGGTGAAGGCGGTGGCCGAGGCCTGCCAGAGCGCCAAATACGGCGACTGCGCGGTGCTCAATGTGTCCCAGCAGGGCGGCGATACCCCCAGTGGTTCGATCAAGCTGCGTATCGCCCCCAAAGGCGTGGAGCCGATCATTGCCCTGGCCAGCGAAAAGGGCGAGGTGAGTACCCGCAATACCGAGGCCGAGGATCTGGCCCAGCAGGTGGCCGACACCCAGTTGATGCAGGACCGTTTGAAGGCCGAGCACGCACGGCTGATCGAGTACCAGCAGCGGCATGACCTTGAGGTGGCGGATCTGCTGACGATTTCCCAGCGTCTGTCCGAGATCGAAGCCGGGCTGCAACAGGCCAACCGTGATGCCGCCCAGCAGCACCGGCGCATCGACACGCAGTTGGTCACCATCAACATCGACTCGACCAACAGCCAGCGCAGCCGTAGCGAGATCGGCCAGGCATTCGGCGATTTCGGCGAAATATTCAGCACCAGCCTGGCCTACCTGATCCGCATCGCCGCAGGCTTGCTGCCGGTGATCCTGATTGGCGGCTTCCTGGCCTGGCTGGTGCGCCTGTGGTGGCGCAAGCGTCGGAAGAAGTAAGCATCCGCGCGAGCCGCGTTGCGAGCCGCGAGGCGAGTGCCACCTCTACTCCCTCCCTTGCACAGCAGGGGAGGGTTGGGGAGGGGTAAGCTTTTGCGGCCAGTCACAGTTCAGTGTCTCGCGGCTCATGCCGCGCCTGCCGACGGGCGGCTCACCGGGGCTGCAGTCAACCGTGCAGGTGCAGCTCGGGGATACGCTTCTCGTGCGCGGCAAACAGTTCCTGGAACTCTTCTTCGTTGAATTCATCGGGCAGATACACCGCCACCTGGCTGCTGGCGCCGTTGGCGTCGATGCGCTCGCGTGGGCCCGCGCGCAGCGATACTTCGCGGTCCTTCCAGGTGGTGACCCACGGCGTCTCGTCCCATTGGGTCACTTCAGCGTTGTCTGCATCCCAGATCACAACAATCGTAAACATGGCGTCTCAACTCTTCAGGGCGCGGTGTTCGCTGGTGATGGTCGCACCTTCGCCCATCACCTTGGTGACCGGCGTGCGGGTGGCTACGTCCAGTAGTCGTTCCCATTGTTCGTCGGTCAATGCGCCGGTAGCGGAAAGAATGCGGTGCACCTGCAGCTTACCGGCTTCATCGCGGCCGGAGGTGAGCTCGGCGTTGAACTCACCCAGCTCCCAGCCTTTTTTCTCTGCATACATCCGCAAGGTAATCGCGGTGCAGGCCGCCAGTGATGCCAGATACAGATCGAACGGCGCCATGCCCGCATCCTGTCCGCCCAGCCGGGCTGGCTCATCGGCAACAAGTTCGTGGACGCCGTTGCTGATGCGATGGGCGTAGTTGCTTCCCGTTGATTGAATGGTGACGTGGGCCATGGCGGCTTCCTTCGGAACGAGCAGTCAAATTATCTTCAGACCATTGCTTCGGGTAGTCATCGTTTATTGCTCACATCGTCCCATTGCCTGAACGCTGTCCAGATATCAGACGGCGTCTGCTCCGCGAAAGGGGGGGGGTAGTGCCGAGCCATGCTCGGCAATGGGCTTTGCCGGTAGAGCTGCTGCCGAGCATGGCTCGGCACTACAGGGGATGCTTCTACCTGACCCGTACCGGCAACGGGATGTTGCACAGGTCGATATGGCCGGCCGCGCGCTTGTAGAAGCCATCCACGCGGTTGCGACGGGCTTCCACTGCATCGGCGAAGGTCTTGGAATCGGTCCGCAGTACCTGCAGTTTTACCCGCTGTGCTTCCGGCAGCTCACTGGCCAGGGTGATGGACTTGATCGGCGTGCGCTGCGCGGCGTCTTCATAGAAGCCCATCGGGTCCGGGCCACGCTTGATGGTGCTCAGCAGTTCCATGCCCTTGAGCACGCGACCGACCAGGGTGATGTTGCGATCCAGCTGGCGCGGCGATTGGCCGGTGACCACGTACAGCTCGGCCCCCAGGCTGCTGTCCTCGTCGTTGTTGCGGCCAGCGCCCAATGCGCCGTAGCAGTGCGCCAACCAGGCATTGTTGCCGTCGCTGCCGGCGGCGAAGTCGCCAACGAAGCCGGTGCTGGCAGCCCAGCCATCGCGGTCGGGCAGGGCGGTGAAGGCCAGGCCTTCGCGCGGGCGCTGGAACTCGGCCGGCAGGTGGGTCTTGGCGCTGCCCATCGGCTTTGCCTTGGCGGCATCGTCAGCATCGGCGTCGCCGAACTGCACCACGAAGTTGTCCTGCGAGCGGTAGATGCTCAGTCCATCCCAGAAGTGTTCCCTGGCCATCGTGCGGATGTTGCCGGCGTGTTCGGGGGCGAACTGCGGGGCCAGCTCGATGATGACGCGGCCGCCTTCCAGGTCCATGTACAGCGTGTTTTCCGCCGCCGGGGTGTGCCAGTCGCTGGCAGGCGCGGCGTCGATGATCTCCTGGGCGCTGCGGTACTTGGCGGGGGCGTCGGCCGCCAGCAGAGGCAGCGGGGACAGCGACAGGGCCAGGGCAAGCAGGCAGGGACGTAGCGTCATCGGGCGCATTCCAGTTGGGTGTGGGCCGATTCTGCGCGATTGGCCGGTGTACCTGCCAGCGGCATGACGGCGGTAGGGGTGACTACCGGCATATTCACTATAGCGAACTAAATACTAGTATTTGCTTCAGGCTAGTTGGCGGGAGTGAAGGCCATGACGGAGTTGGATGCACATCTGCGCAAGTTCCAGAAGGAATTGAGCACAGGCACGGTGTCGCTGGCCCTGCTGGCGGTGCTGGCCAAGGCGCCGGAGCCGCTTTACGGCTACCTGATCGCCAAGGAGCTGGAGCGGATCGGCGATGGGGTGCTCAGCGGCAAGCAGAGCGCGCTGTATCCGGTGCTGCGCAACCTGGAAGCTGCCGGCTTGCTGGAAAGCCATGTGGAGCCTTCGGTGGCCGGGCCACCGCGGCGCTACTACCGCATCAATGACGACGGTCGCGCCGCGCTGCGGCAATGGGTCGCCGCCTGGAATGCCACCCGCGACTCGGTCGAGTCCGTACTGGAAGGGATCAACTGATGAATACCGAACACAACACGCGACCGCTGCCGACCACCATCCCCGAATACCTCGACCAGCTGCGCGCGGCATTGGCAGGGGCCGACCTGGCGATGATCCAGGACGCGCTGTACGACGCCGAGGAATACCTGCGCTCGGAGCTGGCCGAACAGCCGGGCAAGAGCGAGGCCGAGGTGATTGCCGGTGTGGCCGGCAGTTATGGGGCGCCGGAAGAGGTGGCCGAGATCTACCGCGAAACCGAGGTGACGGTGAACCGCGCCCTGCGCACGCCGCGCCCGGCATCGCGTGTCATGCCAGCAGTTGCTGCGGCGGTGGCTGACGCGAGCGCGTCCCCGGTTGAGCCAGGTGTCGCCGCATCGGCGCGCACGCCAGCGCCGCGATCCTTGCTGGCGCGCTTCTTTGGCGTGGCGCTGGATCCGCATACCTATGGCGCGCTGTTCTACATGCTGCTGTCGCTGGCCACCGGCATCTTCTTCTTTACCTGGGTGGTGACCGGCCTGTCGGTGTCGGTGTCCTTGCTGATCCTGATCATCGGTATCCCGATCCTGCTGTTGTTCCTGGGCTCGGTGCGGGTGTTGTCGCTGGTGGAAGGGCGCATCATCGAAACCATGCTGGGCGTGCGCATGCCGCGCCGGCCCACCTATACCGATCGCAGCCAGGGTTGGCTGCAGCGCATCGGTGCGATGTTCTCGGACGGCCGCACCTGGCTGACGATGCTGTACTTCGTGCTGATGCTGCCATTGGGGACCCTGTATTTCACCGTGGCCACGACCTTGTTGTCGACGTCGCTGGCGCTGGTATTCGCCCCTGTGGCTGCACTGTTCACCAATGAGGCAATCGGCATCTGGATCGACGGCGTCAATGTCGGCAGCTCCTTCTGGCTGTGGCCTTTGTCGGCGGGTGTTGGCGTGCTGCTGCTGTTTGGCACGCTGCATCTGGCGCGAGGCATCGGCAAGCTGCATGGCGCGATGGCCAAGCATCTGCTGGTGCGCTTGTAAGCGCCGCTTTTCGAGGGAACGTAGACGAGGACGCCAACGGCGCCCTCGTTTTTTGTAGTGCCGAGCCATGCTCGGCAGGGGCTTTCCCGGTAAGGCCTCTGCCGAGCATGGCTCGGCGCTACCACGCGCTATGCTGGTGCCGGATTTTTCAAGGAGAACACCATGGCCGGCAAAGGCTGGTTCTACGTGGCGCTGACCTGCCTGTTCGAGTTGGTCTGGGTGTATGGCTTCAACGTGGCTGCCACATGGTGGCATTGGATTCCGATCATCGTGGTGATCGTGGTGGACTTCCATTGGCTGGCCAAGGCCTGCGAATCGTTGCCCACCGGCACGGTGTACGCGGTGTTTGCCGCCGTTGGCACGGTGGGTACCGCGCTGATGGATATCTTCCTGTTCGATGGCAGCTTCAGCCTGGCCAAGGGGGTGTTCATGGCGGTGCTGGTGGCGGGCGTGATCGCGCTGAAACTGGCCGATGGCAAGGTGGCTGCCGCGTCTGATGCTAACGGGCGGGGAGGCTGACATGGGCTGGTTTCTGGTGATTGCCGCCGCCTTGATGGAGACGCTGGGCGTGATTGGCCTGAAGCGTTACAGCGGGCGCAAGAGTCTGTTGAACGCGCTGATGTTCTTCGGTGGTTTTGGTGCTTCCTTCGTGCTGCTGTACCAGTCCTTCCGCTACATCCAGTTGAGCATTGCCTATGCGGTGTGGATTGGCCTTGGAACCGCGGCCGCGGTGCTGGTGAACATGCTGTTCTTTGGTGAGTCGCGCAGCGCCGCCCGCCTGTTGAGCCTGGCGGTGATCGTGGTGGGGGTGGTGGGCTTGAAGGCGGTGTCCTGAATGCAGAAGGCCCCGGGAGTGCCGGGGCCTTCTGGTTTGCTTGTTGGCTTCGGTAGAACTGCCGTCGCTGTAAACGTCTGGTTTCGGCTTGCCCTCACCCCCAACCCGTGCTCCGTGCCGCGGCCCTTGCGCTGGCGCAAGGGCGCTCGAGTGACCGCGAACCGGTGGTTCGCAAACGGTCCCTCTCTCCCCGCAGGCGGGAGAGGGGCTTACGCAGGGCGGCTCAGCGCTGGGCGCGGCGGCGCAACGGGGTGACGTTGCTGCTGGCCTTCTTTGCTTTTTTGGCAGCCGGCTGCGCGGATTGGGCGCTGAAGAAATCACGCATCTTCGGGTACACCACTTCGCGCCAACGGCGGCCGCTGAAGATGCCGTAGTGGCCGGCGCCTTCGACGATGAAGTGATCACGGCGCGCGGCCGGGATGCCGGTGCACAGCGCCTGCGCCGCTTCGGTCTGGCCGAGGCCGGCGATGTCGTCCAGTTCGCCTTCGATGCTCAGCAGCGCGGTGTCGCGGATGGCCGAAGGATCGACATGTTCGCCGCGCACATACCACTCGCCACGCGGCAGCAGGAACTCTTGGAACACCACGCGGATCGTGTCCAGGTAGAACTGCGCCGGCATGTCCAGCACGGCGTTGTATTCGTCGTAGAAACGGCGATGCGCATTGGCATCGTCCAGGTCCCCCTTGACGAGGTCCGTATAGAAATCCCAATGCGACATCAGGTGGCGGCTGGGGTTCATCGACATGAAGCCGGCATGCTGCAGGAAGCCCGGATAGACCCGACGGCCCTGGCCCGGATACGGCGCCGGAATGGTGTGGATGACGTTGTTCTCGAACCAGGACAGCGGGTTGCGCGTGGCCAGGTTGTTGACCGCAGTGGGGCTGCAGCGCGCATCGATCGGCCCGCCCATCATCACCAGCGAGCGCGGCGTGGTTTCGCCACGGCTGGCCATCAGCGACACCGCAGCCAGCACCGGCACGGTGGGCTGGCAGACGCTGACCACGTGCACGTTCTCGGCACCCAGGTGACGGATGAATTCCTGCACGTACTCGATGTAATCGTCCAGGCCGAACTCGCCCTGTTCCACCGGCACCATGCGCGCGTCCACCCAGTCGGTGACATAGACGCGGTGGTCGCGTAGCAGGGTGCGCACGGTATCGCGCAGCAAGGTGGCGTGGTGGCCGGACAGCGGCGCCACCACCAGCACGATGGGCTGGGCGAGCAGGGCTTCAACCTTGGAGGTTTCGTTGCTGTGGCGCTTGAAGCGCAGAAGCTTGCAGAACGGCTTCTCCACTTCGGTGAGCTGGGCGATCGGCACGATCTCGCCATCCAGCTCCAGCTCGTGGATGCCCCATTCGGGCTTCTCATAATCCTTGCCGAGGCGGTGGAACAGCTCGTTCATTGCCGCGAAGCGATCAGCGCCCGGCATCGACGACCACCAGTGGCCCGAATTATTGAAGAACGCCGCATTTGCCTGTGCCTGGTGAACCCAGGGCGCAAGCAGGTTGCGGGTCAATTCATGCAGTTGATAAAGCATGACGTCCCAATATGTACAGTCATATGATGCTATGCAGCATAGCGTACTATCGCCGAGCCGGCGTTAAGTCAGGTATTGGCCTTTAGTCGGCCCTCTCCAGCGCGGCGATGTCCTCGCTGAACGCGGGTGCCAGCCAGCAGTGCGAGCCGACCGCGCGGAAGCCCACCTCACGCAGTTGGCGCCGGTACCAGCGTGCCGGGCGCTGCTGGAAGCCGTCGTGGTCGCCATGGAATTCGTCCTCGGCGGTGAACAGCTCCAGGAAGGCGACCCCGCCGCACAGCTCGGCCAGGCCCGGCAGGCCCTGGCGCAGCTCGCGGCTGGGCACGTAGTGCATGACGTCCGAACAGACCAGCAGGTCCACCGGCGCGCAGGGCCGCAGCCACTGGAAATCGCCGAAGCTGGCCAGGTGCAGGTTGCGGGTGCGGCCGTAGCGGCGCACTGCGTATTCGCTGCTGTCAAAGCCCATGTACTGCAGCTTGGGCCGCAGCTTGAGCAGTGGCGCACGCCAGGCGGCTTCACCGGCGCCGATATCGAGCACGCTGCGGATCGGGCGTTCCAGGTAGTACTCGGCGGCGGCAACGGCCAGCTGCACCTTGCGCGCAAGCCGGGCCGGGCCGCCGATATCGTCGCGGCGGTACCAGCGTTGGAAGTAGTCGGCGTCGTACTGCTTGTCCTGCATGTGCGTGTCTTGTGCGGATGGGCGAAAATGGGGCACATCCTACGCCGCCGATGGAGCCAGCGCATGCAGTCGTATTTCTGGGTAAAGACCTTCCACCTTGTTTTCGTGGTGGCGTGGATGGCTGCGGTGTTCTATCTGCCGCGCATCCTGGTCAACATCGCCGAGGCGGCGGGCCAGCCGCCGGTGGTGGAACGGCTGCAGCTGATGGGCAAGCGCCTGTACCGGTTTGGTCATGTGATGTTCGGCATCGCCTTCATCCTCGGCCTGGTGCTGTGGTTGGGTTACAAGGTGCTGCCCGACTTCCCGACCATGGTGGCGCCGGGCGCTGCCGGTTGGCTGCATGCCAAGCTGGGGCTGGTGGTGCTGCTGATGGTCTATTTCACCTTCACTGGGCGCTGGCTGAAGGGCACGCTCAAGGGCAAGGCCTTGCCGTCGTCCGGCACCCTGCGTTGGTTCAATGAGCTGCCGCTGGTGCTGTTCATTGCCATCGTGTATCTGGTACTGGCCAAGCCGTTCTGAGTTGTTTTAAGGGGCTGCGAAGATCAACGGCACCCCTCCCAACCCTCCCCTTGGCTGCGCCAAAGGGAGGGCTCGCATCTGCTTCCTCCCAAGTGTGTAGCGCAGCGCTCACGCTCTGCTCCCTCCCTTTGGCGCAGCCAAGGGGAGGGCGGGGGAGGGGTAGGCTTCAAGTGCTACCGCACCCGCAATGCCTGCGCAAACTGCGGATAGGCGGAAACATCATTGTGGTCGGCATCGGCAATCGTCACCGCCTGTGCCACGCCGGACGGGAATCGCTGCAACAGACGCAGTGAACTGGCATTCGGAATCACCTCGTCCCTGCCGGCGATGATCAGTGTTGTAGGCGCTTTGATGCCGGCGACGTAACGTCTGGAGTCGTAGTGGTCGCGCAGCAACAGCCGCACCGGGAAGAGCGGGAACATGCCGGCGGCGAGGTCGCCGATGCTGTCATACGGGGTGATCAGTACCAGCCGTTGCACCGGGCGTGCTGCGGCAAGCTGCACGGCAACGCCCGAGCCCAGGCTGCGGCCGATCACGGTAGTGTCGGTAGCAGCGCTGCCGCTGGCGTCGTACAGGGCCAGGGCGTCGGCGATCAGCCGTGCTTCGGTGGGTGAGCCGCTGCTGCCGCCATAACCGCGGTAGTGCATGGCGTGGATCGCTGCACCCGGGAAGGCCTGCTGCAACATCGGCAACGCCTGTGAGACGTCCTCGGCGTTACCGCCGAAGTAGAGCACCCGCTGGGGACGGGCCAGCTTGTTGCTGGAGATGAGGATGTCGGCGTCAGCACGGTGCAGGGTCCAATACGGTACTGCCGGATCGCGGGGCACGGGGTGGTAGAGCATCCCGCGTGCGTTGTAGGCGAGCAGGGCGCAGGCCAGCAGGTACAGGCCGATGATCAGGGAGAGGGTGATCAACAGGATTTTCAGCGGGGTGGTCATGCGGTCTGGCCTTGCTGGGCTGTCTTGATGATGCCTCTTGTGGGCGCTGCGTTGCAGCGCTCCCCCTCTCCCCAACCCCTCTCCCGCAAGGGGAGAGGGGCTTCAAGCTGCAATTGCTGGCGATCGAGGATTCATTAGCTCATTTCCCTTTGCGGGGCGACTGAGAGCAGCTTGCGAACCATCGGTTCGCTGCTCTCTTAACGCCTTTGTGCAAGCGAAGACAGGGGCGCGAAGCGGGGGTTGGGGAGAGGGGGTTGTACGCAGAAAGAAAGGCCGGCATTGCCGACCTTCCTTTCCTGACTCTCAACCTGCCGGTTCCAACAGCCGCAACTCCTTGCGCGCCGCGTCGATCCAGGCGCGCTGCGCCTGCTGGTAGTAGCGCGGTGAAGTTTCGGCACGGTCCAGAATACTGCGCAGCTGCACAACGGCATCGCCATCGCGCCCTTTGCGCTTCAGCAACAAGGCATAGCGCAGGCGTGCTTCCTCGCCCGGATAACCGGCCACCAGGGCGTCGTATTCGTGCAGAGCGGCGTCGATGTCGCCGCTGTCCTCCACCGTGCGCGCGTACAGCAGGTGGCCCTCGTGTGAGCGGAAGCTGGGGTTGGCGGCGATCAACGCATCCAGGGTCTGTTTGGCCTTGGCTGCCTGGCCAAGGCCGTACTGGGCCTTGGCCAAGCCCAGCATCAGTTCCGGATCTTCGCGGTGGATGCCTCGCATCGCGCTTTCGAACTGCGCGGCGGCCTCGGCGTACTCGCCGCGGGTGAGATGTTCGTCGCCGAGGTGGCGGCGGTTGTCGACGGTATCGGAGACGCGCAGGCGCTGGTCAGCCTCGCGCTTGCGTCGTTGTGGGTCGATCTGGTCGCGCACCTGGCGCAGGCCACGTCGCGCGGTCGGGTTGTTGCGCAGGCCCGGCAGCACCTCGGCGATGAAGTAGATCAGCACCGCCAGGTAGGAAAACACCAGGATGATGAAGATCCAATACAACGGTCGCCCGGTGCGCACCACGTGTACGCAGCAGGCGATCTGCAGCAGCAGCGAAAGCAGAATGATCGGACTCATCCCTGTGTCCTCGGTCTGGAAGCGGCTCAGGCCGCTTCGTAGGCACCGTAGCTGCGCAGGCGCTTGTAGCGCTGCTCCAGCAGTTCTTCCACGCTCAGCTTGTCCAGCGCATCCAGCTCGTTGAGCAGCACGGCCTTCAGGCGCTTGCCCATCTGGGTCGGGTTGCGGTGCGCGCCACCGATCGGCTCGCGGATCACCTTGTCGATCAGGCCCAGGCTCTTCAGGCGCGGCGCGGTCATGCCCAGCTGCTCGGCGGCGTCCTTGGCTTTGCCGGCGTCCTTCCACAGGATGGAGGCGCAGCCTTCCGGGCTGATCGTCGAGTAGACGCTGTATTCCAGCATCAGGGTGCGGTCGCCCACGCCCAGCGCCAGGGCACCACCGGAGCCGCCTTCACCGATCACGGTGCAGATCACCGGCACCTTCAGCTCGGCCATTTCCATCAGGTTGCGGGCGATGGCCTCGGACTGGCCGCGCTCTTCGGCGTCGATGCCCGGCCAGGCACCGGCGGTATCGATCAAGGTCAGCACCGGCAGGCCGAAGCGCTCGGCCATCTTCATCAGGCGCAGTGCCTTGCGGTAGCCCTCGGGCTTGGGCATGCCGAAGTTGCGCTTGACCTTTTCCTTGGTGTCGCGGCCCTTCTGGTGGCCGATCAGCATCACCGGCCGGCCGCCGATACGGGCCAGGCCGCCAACAATGGCCTTGTCATCGGCAAAGGCGCGGTCGCCAGCCAGTTCCTGGAACTCGTCGCAGAAGATGCGGATGTAGTCGAGCGGGTAGGGGCGCGACGGGTGGCGGGCCACCTGCAACACCTGCCACGAGGACAGGTTACGGAAGATCTGGGCAGTACGCAGGCGCAGTTTGTCTTCCAGCGCCTTGACCTCAGCATCGACATTGACCGCCGGCCCGGCGCTGGCGCTGCGCAGGTCCTTGATCTTGGATTCCAGATCGGCGATGGGTTGCTCGAAATCGAGGTAGTTCGGGTTCATCGGAAACCGTCAGCAATGAAAGGGGGGAAGTGTAGCCGAACGCGCCGTATCAACCCGTACGCGTCCGTCCGGACAATCAGTTGGCCCAGGGCGGGCTGTACTTGACCTTGACCCGGCGTACCGCCGGATCCTCGCGCAGGGCGTCGAGCAGGGCCGGGGTGACCCGGACCGCGCCGCTGCTGCCCAGGTCGAGCATGCCGGCAATGCTGCCGCTGGGCTTGCCGTTGAGCAGCAGGTCCAGTCGCAGTGGGGTACGGCCCGGGCGGTGTGCGGCCAGCAGGGCGTCGATGCGCTGCCAGATCGGGCCGCCGCGGCCGTCCAGCCGCATCGACACGCGCAGGGCGTGGTCGGCGCACAGTTGCTCGTAGTCCCAGCACTGGCGGATGCGCAGGGCGTAGCCGCCGTTGAATTCGTCCTCGCGCAGGCCGCCCTTCACGACCAGGATGCGGTCCTTGGTCATCAGGTGGCCGAACTCGGCCAGGCCGTCGGAGAAGGCGCTGCATTCCACGCGGCCCTTGCCGTCTTCCAGGGTCACGAAGACCTGGCTGTCACCCTTGCGGCGTACGCCAATGACCATGCCGGCCAGGATCACCGGGGACTCCTGGCGCCAGGCGCGCTTTTCGCCATCCTTGGAGGGGAAGGCCGGTGCGATCAGTTTGTCCAGGCCGCCCAGGTCGGTACCGACCAGTTCCTTGACGTCCCCGGCATAGGGGTCGAACGGGTGGCCGCTGAGGTAGAAGCCCAGCGTCTCGCGTTCGCCGTTGAGCAGTTGCGCCAACGGCCACTCCTTGCTCTCGGGCAGGTCCAACTGGCTGGCGGCGCTGACCGGGTCCGGTGCACCAAACAGCGAATTCTGCCCGGAGGCTTTCTCGCGGGCCATCTGCTCGGTGGCCTTGAGCACTTCCGGCAGCTGCAGGGCCAGGGTTGCGCGGTTCTTGCCGACGCCGTCGAAGGCGCCGCAGTTGATCATTGCTTCCAGCGTGCGGCGGTTGAGCTTGCCCGATTCCACGCGAGCACAGAAATCCAGCAGCGAGGCGTATTCGCCGCCGCGTTCGCGCTGTTCCACCACCGCTTCGCAGGCACCCTGGCCGACGCCCTTGATCGCGCCCAGGCCGTAACGGATGGTGTCGGCGTTGGCGGCCTCGAACATATAGGCCGAGTTGTTGACGCGCGGTGGCAGCACGGTGAGGTTGAGGTTCTTCACCTCGGCCAGGAACCCCACCACCTTGTCGGTGTTGTCCATGTCCGAAGACAGCGTCGCGGCCATGAACTCGGCCGGGTAATGGCGCTTGAGCCAGGCGGTCTGGTAGCTGACCAGGGCGTAGGCGGCGGCGTGCGACTTGTTGAAGCCGTAGCCGGCGAACTTTTCCATCAAGTCGAAGATCTCGTCGGCCTTGGGGCCATCGACGCCGCCCTTGGCCGCACCTTCGCGGAAGATCTCGCGGTGCTTGGCCATTTCCGCCGGCACCTTTTTGCCCATCGCACGACGCAGCAGGTCGGCGCCGCCCAGCGAGTAGCCGCCGACGATCTGTGCCATCTGCATCACCTGCTCCTGGTACACCATGATGCCGTAGGTGTCTTTCAGGATGGCCTCGGTACGCGGTTCG